>ENA-ORMN01000020-ORMN01000020.1-human-gut-metagenome-genome-assembly--contig:-NODE-20-length-192633-cov-16.367633_pt1 | contig 192633 bp, 159 predicted proteins | sample MGYA00242102_ERZ508993 | MGnify/ENA primary metagenome ERZ508993 (study PRJEB26280, sample SAMEA2338770) | human gut metagenome | biome: human gut; feature: human-associated habitat; material...
AGTTTTTGCGCCTCCCGCTATTATGTTTCATGTTCAACACCCGGTCACTTCGTGACAGCCCCCTGGGTGGGGTGTTTATCGGTTTTGATTACTTGACTTTGAGTGGCAGGGGAGTGAGGTCGGTGTCGGCGGAGGAGGAGGAGGAGCCTATGAGGATTGTGAAGTCGCCCGGCTCTACTGTCCATTTTTCGGAGGCTCCCCAGCATTGGAGCATTTCGGGAGTGATCTCGAACTCGACTTTGGCGCTTTCGCCGTTCTTCAGGCTGATGCGGCGGAATGCCTTCAGTTCCTTGACCGGACGGGTCACGGAGCCATATTCATCACGGATGTAGAGCTGGACTACCTCGTCGCCGTCGTACGGACCGCGGTTGGTGACGGTCACGCTGGCCTTGAGCGATTCGTTTAGGCCGATCTCTGACTTGGAGAGTGAGGCCTCGGAATATTCAAAAGCGCTGTAGCTCAGGCCATAACCGAATGGCCAAAGGGATCCTGTCTCGGAGGTGGCGAAGAGGCGGGAGTACTGCGAGTGCTTGTGGTTGTAGACTGTCTGGACCTGACCGACGTTGCGAGGCACGGTCACCGGCAGCTTGCCGGAAGGGTTGACCTTGCCGGTCAGCACCTCGGCGATCGCCTGGCCGCCCATCTGACCTGGCTCCCAGACGTTCAGAATGGCGTTGGCATTGTCCTTTGCCCAGCCGATGCTGAGCGCCCTGCCGGTCATCAGCACGACAACGGTCGGCTTCCCGGAAGCCACTACGGCCTGAAGAAGATGCTCCTGCATTCCCGGCAGACTGAGATCGTCACGGTCGCAGTTCTCGCCGCAGGTGCGGCCAAAGGCTGAATATCTCTGCGAGTTCTCCCCGACCACCACGATGTTCACGTCAGCTGCGGAGGCCTTAAAGCGAGCCATCTGGATACCTTTCGCATCAACATTCGTGATCTTGCCACCGAAACAGAGCGTGTCGATCGAGACGCCAGGCATGGCGGTCTTAAGTCCGTCCAACACAGTGATTACATCCTCGTCTGATTGTGGCACCGCCCAGTCGCCGAGAATTGTCTGGCTGTCGGCGTTCGGCCCGACGACGAAGATCCGGCGAGGGGATTTCAGCGGAAGCGTGCCGTCGTTCTTCAGCAGCACAAGGCTCTGGCGCGCTGCCTCAAGGGCTGTCTGACGATGCTCCGCGGCTCCTTCCAGAACCTCAGGAATCTCCGGGACCGGTTTCTCGAACAGTCCGAGGGCGAACTTCACGGCCAGAATCTTGCCGGCGGCCTGGTCGATGCGGGACTCCGGAATCCTGCCGGATCTCACGGCGGCGACCACCGCGTCGAAGTACTTGTCTCCCTGCATGTGCATGTCGATTCCCGACTCTACGGAGACCACGAACGCCTCGGTGGAGTCCGGAACCCAGTGATGCATAGAATGAAGCCTCTCGATGTCCATCCAGTCGCTTACAACGAAACCATCGAATCCAAGCTCGTCCCGGAGCAGGTCATTGAGCAGCCAGCTGTTGCCGTGGCAAGGGATGCCGTTGATCTCATTGTGCGCTGCCATCACCGTGCCGACTTTCGCTTCCTTGACGGCAGCCATGAAAGGCGGCAGGTATAGCTCGCGGAGCTTGCGCTCGGAGATGTCCATCGGCGCCGCGTTCAGTCCGCCGGCCGGCTCGCCACCGGCGATCAGGTGCTTGGCGCAGGCCACGACGTGATTTCCTGAATATTCTCCGTCACGTCCCTGGAGTCCCCAGATGGCATATTTCCCCATCTCGGAGGTCAGGAAGGCATCCTCGCCGAACGTCTCGCCCATCCTTCCCCACCGGGCGTCACGGGCGATGTCCAGATTAGGAGCGAATGTCCAGAAGAGTCCTCTCTGGCGCATCTCAAGTGCGGTCTCCTCACCGATTTTCTCCATCAGTTGAGGATTGAAAGTGGAGGCCATGTTGATGTTCGTAGGGTAGACCGTGCATCCCTCGATCAGGGCGTTGCCGTGGATCGCGTCGATCCCAAGCAGCAGCGGAATCCCCAGCCTGCTTTCCTGGGCCATCTTTTGAAGCGCGACAGCCTCGTCGGAAGTCATCACGTGGAGGAAAGCCCCGACCTCGCCCCTGCGGACCTTGTCGGAGAGATCCTTGTTGCCCAGATTCTCGTCAGTCGCGTCGATGTTCTTCCTGGCCGATCCCTTCCCCGGCTCCACATAGCACGGCGCCACGTACTGGCACATCTGTCCGACCTTCTCCTCAAGGGTCATCTCCTTCAGCAGCAACGATGCCCTTTCCTCCGCCGTCAGCGAAGCGTCCCTCCAGTCCTTCCGCGAGCACGACACCATCGCCACCGCAAGACATAGTATTATTACGGTTCTTTTCATTTTCAATGATGAAAGCCAACTAAGTAATCATTAAAAAATAACTCGAACAATTTGTAAATCTTTATGGTCTATATTTCTTTTCTCATCTGTCATGTGCCACCGGCACACTCCTTCTTCCAAAAGAAATCTATCCTCATAAATCTGACACAAAATCTAGTTCAACTTGTTTTTTAACGCTTACTTAAGAGTGACAACGACTTTGTCGCCCACGTCTACCTTCCCGGCTGACAGACAGACCATTCCGTCCTCGTAGGTCCAATCCTGAACGGCGGCGCCGTTAAGCGAAACCGAAGCCGGACGCGAATCCCTCTGGATGCGGAAGGAATATTCTCGCTCCGAAGGCATTCCCTTGAACGATCCCTGAACCGGGTTCACAACAACCTCTACACCGCCATCCCTCTCATGCGACTCGAACAGCGTCGAGGCGATACCGCCGTTCTCATATTCATAAGACTCTCCGTCATCGTCAAGCATCGTGTACGCGCTGTCCCCGTGAGGATAGACCTTCAGGATGACGCGGTCGAACGGACGCGCGCCAAGATATTCAACATCAGGCTGTGTCGGGATGATCGCGCCCTCGCGGATGAAGAGCAGCCCCGCGCGGTCGGAAGGATATTCACGAGTGAAGGTCTCCCCCTTGCTGACAATCTTCTCGCCGCTCCAGGCGTCCGTCCAGGTCCCCTTCGGCAGGTAAATCTCGTTTGTGAATATTCCCACGCAGAAATTGTCGCCGAACATGTACTGGTAGGTCATATCGTCGCAGTTGCGGTCCTCAGGGAAGCACAGCGGCATGGAGCGCACGATCGGCATACCGTTCTGCGCCGCCTCAAGTGCCATCGAGTAGATGTATGGAGCCAATGAATATCTCAGCTTGACGTAGAAACGGTAGATGTCCTGCTCCTCCTTGGCGTAGTAGAACGGATGCATCATCGAGAACCAGCTGTTGATCTGCACCCAAGGCAGGAAGAGACCGAAATGGAGTCCCTGCATCTCAAGCTCGCGCGGAACGCTCATCACATCGCACGAAGTGTTCAGGAACCCGCTCATACCAAGGTTCAGCTGATCGTAGAGAGCCGTCTTTCCGCCACCGTTGTCGCCAGAAGTCGAGGCCGTCCAACGCTGGGTTCCGGACCAGCCTCCGCAGTAGTGATGCCAGGTACGCTTGCCGTTGTACTTGCGGCCAAGCTCACGCATCTGCTTCGGGAGCAGAACCTGGTTGAGGTTGTGCATCTCCTTGTCGGTGCGTCCGTTGTAATATTCCCAGTTCGTGTGGTTGTCGATCGTTCGGGCAGGATCCAGCTTGAATCCCTCAACACCCTGATCCATGAACACGGTCAGGTGATCCATCCAATGCTCCTGGCCGGAAAGCTTGCCGCCCGTGCGCTCGGCGATGATGTCCTCCTCCTGGATGCTGAGGTCATACTCCTCGCAGAGCCAGAGTCCGAGGTGGAAGCCCATGGAGCGCAGCTTGCCGATGAAGAGGCGGTTGTGCATCGTCTTAGGGTACTGATCCTGAAGCCAGTAAGGCTCCGGAGAGAACCTGTCGTAGTTCCATTTCTTCTTGGTCGAGAAGTCGTAGCGCTTCTCCATCCACTGAGGCTCAAGCCAGAACACGTCGCAAGGCACGTCGAACTGGCGGAAGCGCACCGCATCGTTGAGGATGTCGAACTGCTCCTCGCGCATGTTCGGACCGAAGCAGAGTCCGTAGGCCCATTTCGGCAGGACATAGGTACGGCCCGTGACGAGGGTATATTCATTAAGGATTGCAGGCATGTCCTTGCCCATCATCAGGAAGAAGTCGGCCTCGTCGAATGTGTTGATAATGTTGAACTTGCTCTTCTGCTGGTTACCGATGTCGAAGAAACTTTTGCGGGTCGAGTTGTTGTAAACGCCCCAGCCGCGCGAGCTCATCATGAACGGCATCGGTATCTCGGTCTGCTGGTAAGTCGTCCACATCCTGAGGAATTCGCCCCTGTGCTGGATGTGGTCGCGGCTGGTGCTGCCGCCGCCGTAGAAGCGCTCGCCGTCCTCCATGCTGAAGCTGAGGATGCTGACCGCGTCCGCCGCCGGAATCTCGTGCTTGTCAACCTCTCCGAATTTCCCGTTGTCGTCGCCGATGATGCCTCCGCCGTTGTCGGCGACCTTCAGATCGGCGTATTTCTCGTTGATGAATGACCTCATCTCGCCGCAGAGTCCTTCCTTCTCAGGCAGGAACCTAACCTCGCGGATCACCTTCCCGCCTTTGGCATCCTTCACGGTCATCACTCCCGTCTTCTTGTTGATGGCCAATGAATATTCCGAAGTCTTTAACGTCCAGACCCCTCCCTTGTCGGAAATGTCGGTCTTCACATCACTCCAGTCGGTCTTGATGAGCTCGTAGCGCTCCATCAGGGACTCGGTGAAATCCTTCCTCGGAGACACCTTGATCCTGAATATGCTCTCGGAGCAAGCCTCTACACTGACCGTGAGGCCATCATTGATCTTAACTTTGTGGGCAGGGTTCGCCTGGGCGAGAAGATTCATCGCACAGCAGGCGACGGCAAGCAGAATTTTCTTCATTCGTCGTAGTGGTTTATTTATTCCTATTTTATTCTGTAAATATACGAGTTTTTTCCCTTGCCCCGTGCGTTATCCGGGTAAAATGTTGTGTTGGTTTTGATTCCGGTCGATCTGACATCCCTGGCAACAAAAAAAACCGGTCGAGGTTAGTCCCCGGCCGGTTGTTTATGTTCATTGGTGATGAAGGAACCGCTAGAGTTCGCTCATTTCCTGTTCGTACTCATCCTTGCGTCCGACGATGATGTCCTGGAACTCCTTCTGACCGGTACCGGCCGGAATGAGATGACCGCAGATGACATTCTCCTTGAGACCTTCGAGGTGATCGACACGGGCTCTGATGGCCGCCTCGCTGAGAACCTTGGTTGTCTCCTGGAATGATGCCGCGGAGATGAAGCTGTTGGTCCTGAGGGCCGCCCTGGTGATACCCTGAAGCACGAGCTTAGCGGTGGCAGGATTCGCCTCGCGGACAGCCATCATCTTCTTGCCCTGCCTTTCGAGGGAGGAATTCTCGTTTCTCATGTCGCGGGCATCGATGATGTCGCCCTGTATGTAGCGCTGAGAATCCGCCGCGTCGATGACGAAGTACTTGCCGAAGATTCTGTCGTTGGCATCCATGAAGTCCCACTTGTCCACAAGCTCCTCATTGAGGAATTCGGTGTCTCCCGGATCGGTGATCTGGACTTTGCGCATCATCTGGCGTACGATGATCTCAAAGTGCTTGTCGTTGATCTTCACACCCTGCAGACGGTAGACGGCCTGGACTTCGTTGACGATGTAGTCCTGAGCCTTTACAGGTCCAAGGATGTTGAGGATGTCGGTAGGGGAGACTCCTCCGTCCGAAAGCCTTGTGCCGGCTTTCACGTAGTCGTTCTCCTGAACCAGGATCTGCTTTGTCAGAGGCACGAGATAGTGCTTCTCGACACCGGATTTGTTCTTGACAATGATCTCGCGGTTTCCTCTCTTGATCTTGCCCATGAGAACCTCACCGTTGATCTCCGCAAGTATCGCAGGAGCGGACGGGGTTCTGGCCTCGAAGAGTTCGGTGACCCTAGGAAGACCTCCGGTGATGTCGCTTGACTTACCGATGGCACGAGGAATCTTGATGATCACATCGCCGACATTGACCTTGTCCCCGTTGTTGGCGATGACGTGCGCGCCGACAGGAAGGTTGTACTGCCTGATCTGGTTGCCTTCGTCGTCAAGAATGAGGATAGAAGGGTTCTTGGTCTTGTCCCTGGACTCGATGATGACCTTATCCTTGTTGACCGCGAACTCGTCGGCTGCCTCCTCACGGAAGTTGACACCATCATAAAGGTTATCGAACTGAACCTTACCGGCGGTCTCTACAATCGTGATGGCGTTGTAAGGATCCCATTCGCAAAGCAGGTCGCCCTTCTTGATCGTGTCTCCGTCCTTGAAGTAGAGCCTTGATCCGTAAGGCACATCGTAGTGGGAATAGGTGATGCCCGTGTTCTCGTCGATGATGCTGACCTCGGTCATACGGCTGACGACGATGTCCTGGGCGGATCCGTCCTCTCCGATTTTCTGGATGGTCCTGAGCTCTTCGAAGACAACCTTGCCGTCGTACTTGGACTCGATGGATGAGTCAGCGGCGGTGCTGGAAGCCGTACCACCGACGTGGAAGGTACGCAGGGTAAGCTGGGTACCAGGCTCACCGATGGACTGTGCGGCGATCACGCCGACAACCTCTCCCTTCTCAACCATTCTGCTGGTGGCGAGGTTACGTCCGTAGCACTTGGCGCAGACTCCCTTGCGGGACTCGCAGGTGAGCACCGAACGGATCTCGACCTGCTCGATCGGCAGATGGTCGATCAGATTGGCTGTGGCCTCGCGGATCTCCTCGCCTGCCTTGATGATCAATTCTCCTGTGAGAGGATTGAATATGTCATGGACGGAAGTACGTCCGAGAATCCTTTCTCCAAGTGACTCGACAATCTCGTCCTTGTTCTTGATGGCGGTGGCGATCAGACCTCTGAGCGTGCCGCAGTCCTCCTCCGTGATGATCACGTCGTGTGACACGTCCACAAGACGACGGGTAAGGTAACCGGCGTCGGCGGTCTTGAGGGCGGTGTCGGCAAGACCCTTACGGGCTCCGTGGGTGGAGATGAAGTACTCAAGCACCGTCATACCCTCCTTAAGGTTGGAGGTGATAGGGTTCTCGATGATCTCCGCTCCTGCCGCTCCTGACTTCTGAGGCTTGGCCATAAGTCCACGCATACCGCAAAGCTGCTTGATCTGCTGTGTGGAACCACGGGCTCCGGAATCCAGCATCATGTAGACCGGGTTGAAGCCCTGCTGGTCAGCTGAGATCTGCTCCTCCACGATGCTCGTGAGCTTACTGTCGATTGATGTCCAGAGGTCGATGACCTTGTTGTAGCGCTCATTGTTGGTGATGAAGCCCATCGCATAGTTGTTCTTGACTTCCTCAACGCGCTTGTAGCCCTGTTCGATGAGGTCGGCTTTCTCCGCCGGGATGATGACATCTCCGAGGTTGAATGAGATACCGGCCCTGAACGCCTGGTAGTAACCAAGGTTCTTGATGTCGTCAAGGAACTGGGCGGTTCTTGTCACACCTGTGTTCTTGATGACCTCGGTGATGATCTTACGCAGCGCTTTCTTACCAAGAACCTCGTTGACGAAAGGTACTTCCTCCGGCACGTACTGGTTCACGATGATGCGGCCTGCGGTCGTCTTTTTTATCTCGTAGCCCTTGCCCGCGTCCTGTTTGTCCACAGGAAGCCTCACGCCGATCTCGGCGTGCATGTCGATCGCGTTCTCGTTGTAGGCCACGATGACCTCTTCCGGTCCGTAGAAGCTCATCCCCTGACCCTTGGCTCCTGGTCTGATCTTGGTGATGTAGTAAAGTCCAAGGACCATGTCCTGTGAAGGAACGGTGATAGGGGAGCCGTTGGCCGGATTAAGAATGTTCTGCGATCCGAGCATGAGGAGCTGAGCCTCCATGATCGCCGCGTTGCCCAACGGAAGGTGGACAGCCATCTGGTCACCGTCGAAGTCCGCGTTGAATGCGGTACAGGCGAGAGGGTGGAGCTGGATGGCCTTGCCTTCGATCATTCTTGGCTGGAATGCCTGAATACCAAGTCTGTGGAGGGTAGGGGCACGGTTAAGCAGAACCGGATGTCCCTTCATCACATTCTCAAGGATGTCCCAGATCACAGGATCTTTCCTGTCCACGATCTTCTTCGCTGACTTTACGGTCTTGACGATTCCTCTTTCGATGAGCTTGCGGATGATGAACGGCTTGTAGAGCTCGGCTGCCATGAACTTAGGCAGACCGCACTCGTGCATGTTCAGTTCCGGGCCGACCACAATCACGGAACGGGCGGAATAGTCCACACGTTTTCCGAGGAGGTTCTGGCGGAAGCGTCCCTGCTTTCCCTTGAGGGAGTCTGAGAGAGACTTTAAAGCCCTGTTGGACTCGCTCTTGACGGCGCTTGATTTCTTGGAGTTGTCGAACAACGAGTCAACGGCCTCCTGAAGCATACGCTTCTCGTTCCTGAGAATGACCTCAGGAGCCTTGATCTCGATGAGCTTCTTGAGTCGGTTGTTCCTGATGATGACCCTACGGTACAGGTCATTGAGGTCGGTGGTGGCGAATCGTCCGCCATCGAGCGGAACAAGAGGACGGAGATCCGGCGGAATGACAGGGATGACCTTCATGATCATCCATTCCGGACGGTTGATGTCCTTTGACTCAATGAACCACTTCACGACGCTGAGCCTCTTAAGGTGATCAGCTTTCCTCTGCTGCGAGGTCTCGTTGAGCATCTTCAGGCGGAGTTCCTTGGACAGGCTCTCCACGTCAGTGTTCCTGAGGAGTTCGTAGATGCCTTCGGCACCCATCTTGGCGACAAACTTTCTCGGATCGTCGAAGGCGAGGCTGTCGTTCTCCGGAAGCCTTGCCATGATGTCGAGGTACTCGTCCTCCGAGAGCAGATCCATCTTCTCAAGACCGCTGTCACCCGGATTCACCACGATGTACTTCTCGTAGTAGATGACGGATTCGAGCTTCTTGGCAGGAAGTCCCAAAAGGGCGGAGATCTTGTTAGGAGCCGACTTGAAGTACCAGATGTGAGCCACAGGAACTGTCAGGGCGATGTGTCCCATCCTTTCCCTGCGGACTTTCTTTTCTGTCACCTCGACACCGCATCTGTCGCAGACGATTCCGCGGTAACGGATCCTCTTGTACTTTCCGCAATAGCATTCGTAGTCTTTTGTAGGTCCGAATATCTTTTCGCAGAAGAGACCGTCCCTCTCAGGCTTGTAGGTCCTGTAGTTGACTGTCTCCGGCTTCAGGACCTCGCCGCAGGACCTCGCCGAGATGTCCTCTGGCGAGGCCAGCGAGATGCTTATCTTCGAGAAGTTGCTCTTTACCTTGTTTTCCTTATTATTGAAAGTAGGCATATTCTTGAATGTCAATATTCTTGAAAATTAATCCAAAGTAACCTTGAGACCAAGGCCCCTAAGCTCATGAAGCAGGACGTTGAGGGATTCTGGAATGCCAGGATTCGGCATCGGGTCGCCCTTGACGATAGCCTCGTAAGTCTTCGAACGTCCGGTCACGTCGTCTGACTTGACCGTGAGGATCTCCTGAAGCGCGTTTGCGGCTCCGAATGCCTCCAGGGCCCAGACCTCCATCTCTCCGAACCTCTGGCCTCCGAACTGTGCCTTACCGCCGAGAGGCTGCTGGGTGATGAGTGAATATGGTCCGATGGAGCGGGCGTGCATCTTGTCGTCAACCATGTGGCCCAGCTTGATCATGTAGATCACGCCGACGGTCGCAGGCTGGTCGAACCAGTCGCCGGTGCCGCCGTCCCTGAGGTGTGTCTTACCGTACTTCGGCACGCCGGCCTTGTCTGTGTATTTACAGATCTCGTCGATGGTCGCGCCGTCAAAGATAGGGGTGCTGAACTTGACTCCAAGCCTTGCTCCGGCCCATCCGAGAACGGTCTCGTAGATCTGGCCGAGGTTCATACGTGAAGGCACGCCGAGAGGGTTGAGGACAATGTCCACAGGAGTTCCGTCCTCAAGGAACGGCATGTCTTCCTGACGGACGATCTTGGCCACGATACCCTTGTTACCGTGACGTCCGGCCATCTTGTCACCGACAGTGATCTTCCTCTTCTTGGCGATGTAGACTTTGGCAAGCTGCATCACGCCGTTAGGAAGCTCGTCGCCGACCTTTATCTTGTCCATCTGTCTCTTGCACTCAGCCTCCGCCACCTTGAATGTAAGGCAGTAGTTGTTGATGAGTTCCTGAACGAGGATGTTTGTCTTCTCATCCGTGGTCCAGTTGCTGGAGTTGATGTTCTGGAAGTCGATGCCCTTCAGCTTCTCGCTGGTGATCTCCTTGCCTTTTGGTAAGATCTCCACATCGTAGAGGTCGTTGATTCCGGCGCTCTTCTTGCCCTTGGTGAGGACGGCGAGGCGCTTGATGAAGTCAGCGTAAAGCTTGGCGGCCTTCTTGTCGAAATCTTCCTGTATGAGGTCAAGACGGGCTTTAAGGTCTGTCTTCGCGGCCCTTCTGTTGCCTTCCTTGGCGGCTTTGGCGTAGAGGGCTGTCTTGATGACGGTGCCGCTGAGTGAAGGATTGGCCTTGAGCGAGGCATCCTTGACATCGCCGGCCTTGTCTCCGAAGATGGCCTTGAGAAGTTTCTCCTCAGGTGACGGATCGCTCTCGCCCTTAGGCGTGATCTTACCGATCATGATGTCGCCCGGCTCGATGTGGGCTCCGATCCTGATGATACCTTGGCTGTCCAAATCCTTTGTGGCGTCCTCGCTGACGTTTGGAATGTCGGAGGTAAGCTCCTCCATACCGCGCTTTGTGTCGCGGACCTCGGTGAGATATTCATCCACATGCACGGATGTCAGGACATCCCATTTCACCATCTCTTCCGACAGTACGATGGCGTCCTCGTAGTTGTAGCCCTTCCAAGGCATGAAGGCGACCTTGAGGTTACGGCCCAGCGCAAGCTCTCCGTCCTGTGTGGCATAGCCTTCCGTGAGTACCTGGCCACCGACGACCTTGTCTCCCTTGCGTACTATCGGCTTAAGGGTGACGGTCGTGCTCTGGTTGGTCCTTCTGTAGATAGGAAGGGTATAGACAGTCTCGTCAGGAGCGAAGGAGACGAATTTCTCGTCGTCCGTCCTGTTGTACTTGATCCTGATCTCCTTGGCGTCCACATAGGTCACCTCGCCTTCTCTTTCGGCGACGTACTGTGTCCTGGAGTCAAGGCATACCCTCTCCTCCAGTCCTGTTCCGACAATTGGAGACTCCGGACGGAGAAGCGGAACCGCCTGACGCATCATGTTCGCGCCCATGAGCGCGCGGTGAGCGTCATCGTGCTCCAGGAACGGGATCAGTGAGGCGGCCACGGAGGCCATCTGGTTAGGAGCCACGTCCATGTAGTCAACCTGTTCCTTCGACACAACCGGGAAGTCCGCCTCAAGACGGCACTGGATTCTGTCCTCCTTGATCGTTCCGTCGTCTTCCATCTTGACTTTCGCGAGGGAGACGAGCTTGTTCTCCTCTTCCTCGGCGGTCATGTAGTGCCAGCCCTTGGCTGTAAGATCCACCTTTCCGTTGCGGACCTCGCGGTACGGAGTCTCGATGAATCCCAGCTGGTTGATTCTGGCGTAGACGCACAGTGAGGAGATAAGACCGATGTTCGGGCCTTCAGGTGACTCGATAGGGCAGAGCCTGCCGTAGTGTGTGTAGTGAACGTCCCTGACCTCGAATCCGGCCCTGTCTCTTGAAAGACCGCCAGGTCCGAGCGCGGAGAGACGACGCTTGTGCGTGATCTCGGCCAGAGGGTTGGTCTGGTCCATGAACTGTGACAGCTGGCTGGTACCGAAGAATGAGTTGATCACGGAAGACAGTGTCTTCGCGTTGATCAGATCGATCGGGTTGAACTGCTCGCTGTCGCGGACATTCATCCTTTCGCGGATGGTTCTTGCCATCCTTGAGAGTCCTACGCTGAATTGGTTGGCGAGCTGCTCTCCGACGGTGCGGACACGCCTGTTGCTCAGATGGTCGATGTCATCGACAGTCGCCTTGGAGTTGATGAGCTGGATGAGATACTTGATGATCTCGATGATGTCAGTGTTGGTCAGCACCCTTGTCTCCGGGTCTGTGGTAAGGCTGAGTTTCTTGTTGAGACGGAACCTTCCGACATTTCCGAGGTCGTACCTCTTCTCGGAGAAGAAGAGTTTGTCGATGACATCCCTCGCAGTCGCCTCATCAGGTGGTTCTGAATTACGGAGCTGTTTGTAGATGTAGTTGACCGCCTCTATCTCGGTGTTTGTAGGATCCTTCTGGAGTGTGTTGAATATGATCGCATATTCATTGGAGTTAGCCTCGTCCTTCTGAAGGAGGATTGTCTTGACATCGGTGTCGATGATCTTGGCGATGGTGTCATCGTCAAGGATCTCTCCTCTCTCCACGATAGGGATTGTTCTCTCGATAGGGATGACCTCTCCGGTGTCCTCGTCCTCGAAATCTTCTGTCCAAGTCTTTAGAACCTTGGCGGCAAGTTTCCTGCCCGCGTTCTCTTTGAGGTTCTGCTCGTTGACTTCAATCTCGTCAGCGAGGCCGAATATGTCTATGATGTCCTTGTCGGAATTGAAGCCTATCGCACGCAGCAGTGTCGTCACCGGCAACTTCTTCTTACGGTCGATGTAGGCGTACATCACGTTGTTGATGTCAGTGGCGAACTCGATCCATGATCCCTTGAACGGGATGATCCTTGCTGAATAGAGCTTCGTTCCGTTTGCGTGCATGCTCTGGTCGAAGAATACGCCAGGGGAGCGGTGCAGCTGGGACACTATGATTCTTTCTGATCCATTGATTACGAATGTGCCGGCCGGTGTCATGTAAGGAATGCTGCCGAGGTACACATCCTGGACTCTCGTGTCAAAGTCCTCGTGCTCTGGATCGGTGCACGAAAGGCGGAGTTTTGCCTTCAGAGGAACGTTGTAGGTCAGCCCTCTCTCAAGGCACTCGTCAATTGAATACTGGGGAGGATCGATGAAATAGTCGATGAATTCCAACTTGTAGTTGTTCCTCGTATCTTCGATCGGGAAGATCTCCTGAAACACCTGGAAGAGACCTTCGTTCTTCCTGTTGTCCGGTGTTGTCTCCACCTGGAAGAAATCCTTGAATGATTTCAGCTGAACTTCCAGAAGGTCAGGATACTCCAGAATCTTTGAGGTAGCGAACATTACTCGCTTATTGTTAGTCTTTTTTGACATGTTCTGCCTTTAGGAAATGGAGAAAAACTTAATACGACAAAAAGGTTTAGAGCCTTCTAGGCTCTAAACCTGATGATTTTCCCGCCAGGGGAAGCCGGGTTATTTAACCTCAACTTCGGCACCTGCCTCTTCGAGGACAGACTTCAGTTGCTCAGCTTCGGCCTTGGAGGCTTTCTCCTTAACGGTCTTAGGAGCGCCGTCTACAAGATCCTTAGCTTCCTTCAGACCAAGACCAAGGGCTTCCTTAACGGCCTTGATAACCTGAAGTTTAGCTGCACCGGCTGACTTGAGGACAACGTCAAACTCAGTCTGCTCGGCTGGAGCAGCCTCAGCTGCTGCCGCAGGACCTGCTACTGCTACCGCAGCGGCTGCAGGCTCGATACCATACTCTTCCTTGAGAACTTTAGCAAGTTCCTGAACGTCTTTTACAGAAAGGTTAACCAACTCTTCTGCAAGTGCTTTTACATCTGCCATAATTGATAATTATTAAATTGTTTGATACTATTTCTCTTCTTTTTCCGAAAGTGTCTTGACAAGTCCGGCGATTGTGCTGCCACCGCCATTCTGAAGAGCGGAGATGACATTGCGCATAGGAGCCTGGAGGAGGGAGATGATGTCTCCGATGAGTTCCTCTTTGGATTTGATAGCGCAGAGTTCGTCGAGCTTCTCGGCGCCGACAAAAGCGCACTCCTGAACGTAGGCACCCTTAAGCTGTGGCTTGCCCATGTCCTTCTGAAACTTCTTGATGAGTTTCGCCGGACCGTTAGGGGTCTCGGTGAACATGATCGCAGAGTTACCTTTCAGTACAGGGAGAAGAAGATTAAGCTCCTCATTCTCCAGTCCTTTGATAACGTGGGCGAACAGTGTGTTCTTTACAACTGTCAGCTTGATGCCCTGCTCAAAGCATGAGCGGCGGAGTTTAACAGTGTTCTCAGCATTCAGACCCTCAATGTCAGCAATGTAGAAATTAGGGTACTGCTTCAGTTGGGCTGAGATGCTTTCAATAATCTGATCTTTTAATTCCTTCTTCATAATGAAATCCTTTTTTACTCAGCGGAACCGCCAGTTGTGAATGCTTTGACATCTATCTTGATACCAGGGCTCATGGTCGTGCAGATGGCCGCACTCTTAAGATATGTGCCCTTGAGAGCCTGTGGCTTAAGTTTCAGAACCTCGTTAAGGAGAGCGGACGCGTTCTCGCAGATCTGCTCAGGAGTGAATGAAACCTTACCGATGGCCGCATGTATGATTCCGGTCTTGTCAACCTTGAAATCGATCTTACCGCCCTTTACGTCCTTGACAGCGTTGCCTACTTCCATAGTAACGGTACCTGTCTTAGGGTTAGGCATAAGTCCTCTTGGACCGAGGATACGTCCGAGAACACCGACCTTGGCCATGACTGAAGGAGTGCAGATGATGACATCCACGTCTGTCCAGCCACCCTTGATCTTTTCTACGTACTCATCCAGACCAACATAGTCGGCGCCGGCCTCCTTGGCCTCGTTCTCCTTGTCAGGAGTGCAGAGTACAAGGACTCTGACAACCTTACCTGTTCCGTGAGGAAGGGTGACCACGCCACGAATCATCTGATTCGCCTTACGAGGGTCAACTCCGAGGTTGGCTGACAGTTCCACAGATGCGTCGAACTTGGTGTAGGTGATGTCCTTCAGTATTTCACAAGCCTGGGCAAGAGTGTACTGTTTTGAAGCGTCATACTTTGCGATGACGGCTTTCTGATTCTTTGTAATTCTACTCATTTCGCATGTGAAATTTAAAGGTTCTCAGGAAAATTTCCGGTGACCTTGATACCCATACTTCTTGCTGTACCGGCTACCATTCTCATGGCTGCCGCAAGAGTGAAGGCATTGAGGTCAGGCATCTTGCCTTCAGCGATCGTCTTAACCTGATCCCAGGTGATGGATGCGACCTTCCTTCTGTTAGGTTCTCCAGAACCTTTCTGGATCTTGGCCGCTTCCTTGAGGGAGATGGCTACTGGCGGCTGCTTTACCTCGAACGTGAAGGACTTGTCTGAATAGACAGTGATGACTACAGGCAGGATCTTGCCAGCGCTCTGCTGAGTCGCGGCATTGAACTGCTTGCAGAAGTCCATAATGTTCAAGCCTTTGGAACCGAGTGCCGGTCCTACCGGAGGCGCTGGATTAGCAGCTCCTGCTTTGATTTGGAGCTTGATGAATCCGGTAACTTCTTTTGCCATAATTGTTTGTTATTCTTTTGTTACTTGAGTAAAGCTGAGTTCCAGCAGAGTCTTTCTGCCGAAAATCACAACTATCACTTTGAGTTTGCTTCTATCCTCTTCGATCGCGTCGACAGTGCCGCTGAATCCGCTGAACGGACCATCGGTTATCTTCACGGATTCGCCGACTTCGAAATTAACCTCTGTCTCGACTGGATTGTCTACATTCTGATCCTGATTACCGAGTATCCACTGCGCCTCATCATCTCTGATCGGCACCGGTACCCTTTCGGTCATTGTCCCGGAAGTTTTCTTCTCTGTCAGGAAGCCGGACATGCCAGGAATGTCGTTGCGGATAATATACTCCAATTCCGGGCAAAGCTGAGCCTGAATCAAAACATAACCAGGGTAAAGCAGCCTTTCGACCACCTTCCTCTTGCCATTCTTGGTTACTATCTCACGCTTTACCGGAACAAGAACCTGCGCGACTTGATCCTGTAGGCCAAACCTTTCTATTTCTTTCTCAAGATAATCTTTGGCCTTCTTCTCTTTGCTTCCCGCTGTCCGAAGGACATACCATTTCATGTCACCCATGGTAATCAAAAAATTACAATGTGTAAATCGCTGTCATCAGATGCTCGAAAGCGAAGTCAACCACGAAGAGAACCAGAGCAAGGATCACAGTAGCGACCATAACCAGAAGGGCTGAGCTCTGAAGCTTGTCCCAGGTTGGCCATGTGACCTTCTTGGTGAGTTCCACGTAGGACTCTTTGCAATAGTTAATGAACTTTCTCATCTTTGCATTTAATGGACTCCGTAATTTGGAAGCGTCTACGAAGTCTGTTAAACAATTACCAAATCGTAACCTTTGATATTTTGCAGGGGAAGCAGGATTCGAACCCACATCGACGGTTTTGGAGACCGCTGAACTACCCTTGTTCTATTCCCCTAAGTCAGGACGGACATCTGAAGGATATCCGTCCTGTATGGTGAAGAATTACTCTTCGATCTTGATAACCTGGCCGGCACCAACGGTACGTCCACCTTCGCGGATAGCGAACTGGAGTCCTTCGTTGAGGGCTACAGGGGTGATGAGCTGAACGTCGATCTCAACGTTGTCGCCCGGCATTACCATCTCGACTCCTTCTGGAAGGGTGATCTCACCGGTCACGTCAAGAGTACGGATGAAGAACTGAGGACGATAGTGGTTGTGGAATGGAGTGTGACGTCCACCCTCTTCCTTCTTGAGGACGTAGATCTGAGCCTTGAAGTGCTTGTGAGGAGTGATAGAGCCTGGCTTGGCGACAACCTCACCTCTCTTGACTTCCTTCTTGTCGATACCACGGAGGAGAAGACCAACGTTGTCTCCGGCCTCACCCTGATCGAGGAGCTTGCGGAACATCTCGACACCTGTTACAACGGTGTTCTTAGGAGCGTCGCCGAAGCCTACGAGCTCAACAGGATCGTTGACGTGGATGGTACCGGTCTCGATACGACCTGTAACAACGGTTCCACGGCCAGTGATGGAGAAGATGTCCTCGATAGGCATGAGGAACGGCTTCTCGTTCTGACGAACAGGCTGAGGGATGTACTCGTCAACAGCGTCCATGAGCTCCATTACCTTGTCTTCCCAAACCTTCTCTCCGTTGAGGGCTCCAAGAGCGGATCCACGGATGATAGGGCAGTTCTCGTCGAACTTGTAGAATGCGAGCAGGTCGCGGATCTCCATCTCAACGAGGTCAAGCATCTCAGGGTCCTCAACAAGGTCAACCTTGTTCATGAATACGAGGATCTTAGGAACGTTCACCTGACGGGCGAGCAGGATGTGCTCACGGGTCTGAGGCATAGGACCGTCGGTAGCGGCTACAACGAGGATGGCTCCATCCATCTGAGCGGCACCTGTAACCATGTTCTTAACGTAGTCAGCGTGGCCTGGGCAGTCTACGTGGGCATAGTGGCGCTTCTCTGTCTCGTACTCTACGTGAGCGGAGTTGATGGTGATACCACGCTCCTTCTCTTCAGGAGCATTGTCGATCTGATCGAAAGACTTGATCTTGTCCGCGTTACCGGAGACTCTCTCGGCGAGAACCTTGGTGATAGCGGCAGTCAAAGTCGTCTTACCGTGGTCAACATGGCCGATAGTACCGATGTTAACGTGCGGCTTCGTTCTTTGGAAAGTTTCTTTTGCCATAATATTATGATTTAAATGAGTAATCTAAATAACGCAATTTGAGCCGGTGATGGGATTTGAACTCATGACCTCATCCTTACCAAGGATGCGCTCTACCCCTGAGCTACACCGGCTTAATGGAGCGGAAGACGAGGTTCGAACTCGCGACCCTCAGCTTGGAAGGCTGATGCTCTACCAACTGAGCTACTTCCGCGGTTGTTGTGGGAGGAGGTGGACTCGAACCACCGAACCCGAAGGAGCGGATTTACAGTCCGCCGCAATTGCCGCTATGCGATCCTCCCGATATTCCTTTGATACAGCTCTTGGCCGTTTAGAGCCGATAGAGGGATTCGAACCCACGACCCCGAGATTACAAATCACGTGCTCTGGCCAACTGAGCTATATCGGCGTTATTTCAATGATGCTTCCCTTTCACAAAGGGATTGCAAAGATAGATATTATTTCTTATTCTCCAAAACTTTTTCAATTATTTTTGATTAGCGAGACGATTTTTGAATAGATGATCTCGGTGGTCAGCCCGCACTGTTCTCTTTGGCGGCCAACGGGGGCCTGGGTGATGAATCTGTCTGGAATACCGACACCTATCACCGGGATACGCGCGCCCGTCGAGGCGACATATTCACTGACCTCGCTGAACAGGCCTCCCTTGATGGCACCGTCCTCAAGGGTGAGGATGCATCTGTAGCCCGCCGCCTCTTTGAGGATCTCCTGGTCGAACGGTTTGAGGAACCGGACATTGAAGACCGCCGGACTTTTTCCGGTCTCTTTCCTCAGCCTCTCCGCCGCTTCCAGCGCCCTGTTGGCGACGGGTCCCAAGGCAAGGACGGCGACATCTTCCCCGTCTGCGAGCCTCTCTCCTTTCCCTATGGGAAGGGGTGTGCTTTCTGCGTTCCTCCAGTCGGCGCCTTCCCCGATGCCGCGAGGGTACCTGATCACCAAAGGGCCGTCCTTTATCCCGAGGCCGGTGTTGAGGAGCCTTTTGAGCTCGGTTTCGTCTTTAGGCGCAGCGATCACGGTGTTCGGGATGCATCGCAGCGAGGCCAGGTCGAACGCTCCTTGGTGAGTCGCTCCGTCCTCTCCCACGAGCCCGGCCCTGTCGAGGCACAGAACCACATTCAGGTGCTGCAAGGCGACATCGTGGACGATCTCGTCGTAGGCTCTTTGGGCGAATGATGAATATATCACACAATAGGGCTTCATCCCTCCGGCCGCAAGTCCGGCGGCGAAGGTGACGGCGTGTTCCTCCGCGATGCCGACATCGAAGAACCTGTCGGGGAAGCGTGCGGCGAAGTCGGTCATGCCGCTGCCCGTCGCCATGGCCGGGGTTATTCCCACCACGGTCGGATCCTTTTCCGCGAGTTCGCAGAGAACCTGGCCGAAAACATCCTGATAGCGGTCGGCCTGATACTTTTTGGCCTGTCTTTCTCCTGTCTCGGGGTTGAACTTGCCGGGGGCGTGCCAGGTGGTCGGGTCGGACTCCGCCGGCGCGTAGCCCTTGCCCTTGATTGTGCAGGCGTGCAGGATTTTCGGACCCTTGATGTCCTTCAGCCTCCTGAGGGTCTTGACAACTTCCTCGATGTTGTTTCCGTCGATCGGGCCGAAGTACCTGAATCCGAACGCTTCGAATAGGTCTCCGCCGGAAGTGGTGACCAGGCCGGACTTGGTGTTGCGCACCAATCGTTGGATACGGCTCCTGAACCTTCCGGCTCCGAGCTTGTCCCAGATGTGTGTCTTTATCCGGTTGTAGGCCGGGGCTGTCGTCAGGTTCAGAAGATACGAGTGGAGAGCCCCTCTGTTGCCGTCGATGGCCATGTCGTTGTCGTTGAGAACGACAAGAAGATCGGTGTCGCTCTCTCCGGCGTTGTTGAGGCCTTCCAGCGCCAGTCCGCCGGTCATCGCCCCGTCACCGATCATCGCCACGGTCTTGGCTCCGGAGCCTGAAAGTCCGGCGGCCTTCGCCATTCCGAGGGCGGCGGAGATCGAGGTGGACGCGTGTCCGGCTCCGAAAGCGTCGTAGGCGCTTTCGTCTCTGTTCGGGAATCCGCTGATTCCGTCCTCCATCCTGTTTTTCAGAAAAGCCTCTTTTCTTCCTGTCAGGATCTTGTGGGCATAGGCCTGATGGCCGACGTCAAAGACCAGATTGTCCTTCGGAGTGTCGAACACATAATGCAGACCTACAATCAGTTCCACGGCTCCGAGACTGGAGGCCAGGTGTCCCGGATTCTCCGAGCAGCACTTGACGATGTAGTCTCTGATCTCGCCGCAAAGCGGTTGCAGTTCCTCTATGCCGAGTTTCCTGAGGTCTTCAGGAGAATTGATCTTATCAAGAATCATAGGGGCGAAGGTACGACTTTATTCCGACATTTTTCTTATATTCGCAAGTTGTTTGAATATTTTTACATTCATACGGAATATGTTTTAAAGAAATAGTCAAATGTCTGAAAAAATTCAAAAACTGATGAATGACTCGCCGGCCGCGAGATGGACCGCACTCATTCTTATCGCGCTGATGATGTTCTTTGGCTACATGTTCGTCGATGTCATGTCGCCGTTGCAGTCCCTGATCGAGCAGCAGAGGGGCTGGAGTCCGGATGTGTTCGGAACTTACGCAAGCGCGGAGTACATTCTCAACGTCTGCGGTTTCCTGATACTCGCCGGTATCATCCTGGATAAGATGGGTGTCCGTTTCACAGGAATCCTTTCCGCCTCGATGATGTTCGCGGGAGCGACTATTAAATATATAGGTATAACCGACTGGTTCCAGACAACCGCTTTCTGCGAGTGGCTGGGTACCTGGTGGGTGTCAATGCCGGGCAGCGCAAAGATGGCCGCGCTTGGATTCATGATCTTCGGCTGCGGTTGCGAGATGGCCGGCACGACGGTCTCCAAGGCGATCGCCAAATGGTTCAAGGGTAAGGAAATGGCCATGGCCATGGGCATTGAGATGGCTATCGCCCGCGTGGGTGTGTTCTCGGTGTTCTCGATCAGCCCGATCCTTGCTTCCAAACTCGGCGGGGTCCAGGGCCCTGTGGGATTCTGCACGGTACTGCTTCTCATCGGTCTGATCAACTACATCGTGTTCAGTGTGATGGACAAGAAGTTCGACGGACAGCTTGTGGAGGCTGGCGTCAAATCCGACGATTCGTCGTCCGAGGAGGAATTCAAACTCAGTGACCTTGGCAAGATCTTCTCTTCCAGAAGCTTCTGGGTAGTTGCCCTTCTTTGTGTCCTCTATTATTCCGCGATTTTCCCGTTCCAGAGGTACGGCGCCAACATGCTCCAGTGCAACCTTGACGGCATCTCCGCCAGGACCGCCTCCGACATATTCAGATGGTTCCCTATCGGAGCGGCGGTCATCACGCCGTTCCTCGGCAGGTTCCTTGACACGAAGGGTAAGGGTGCGACGATGCTTATCTGCGGCGCCCTGCTCTTGATTGTGTGCCATCTTGTGTTTGCGTTCCTGCTGCCGGCGACGCACAGCAAGTTCATCGCCCTCGCGACCATCGTTGTCCTCGGAATCAGCTTCTCGCTTGTCCCTGCCGCCCTTTGGCCTTCGGTTCCGAAGATCATCGACGAGAAGATCCTGGGTTCGGCCTATTGCCTGATCTTCTGGGTGCAGAACATCGGTCTGTGCTTCGTTCCGAAGCTCATCGGCAGCGTTCTTACCAGCGTCAACGCTGATAACCCTGCCGTGATCGCCGCCAAGGCCGCCGGTGCCGAGTTCATCCCTTACAACTACACCATCCCTCTCGTCATCTTCGCAGGTTTTGGTGTCGCCGCCCTTCTGATAGCCATCTACCTCAAGGCTCTTGACAGCAAGCGCCACCTCGGCCTTGAGCTCCCGAATATTCAGAAGTAGTTTTTTTTGAATATACAAGGCCTTTTTGCGGCAGGGAGGGGCTTGGCTCCGACGGGTAAATCCCTCCTTTCGCTTCGCTCAGGTCCCCTCCCGTTCACGTGGCCACGGGCGGCCACGCCCGCTGAGTCAAGCCCCTCCCTGCCGCAAGGTGCAGGAATATGAAAGATTGATCGATTGTGAAAGGAAGTGGGATATGGGTGATTTGAACTTAAATCAATGAAAACGAACTTATAATATTGTGGCAAAAACATTAAGTAAATACTCCTGCTGGATAGCGCTGGCATGTCTGGTGGTACCGATGTTCGCATCGTACTACTTTGACGACATGTTCTCCACGCTGTCCCACCTGTTCGAGAACCCTTCCCTGCTGGAACTGGGCTGGAACTCGGCTGACTACGGACTTTACACAAGCGGCTACTCTGTCCTCTGTGTGTTCGGCGGACTGGTTGTCTGCGGAATGCTTCTGGACAAATGGGGCGTGAGGGTGACGGGGTCGATCTTCGTCACGATGATGGCCGCGGGAGCGGCAATGGTCACCTATGCCCTTACTTCCGGTCTCGCTCCCAAGGTTTCCCTGACCATCGCCTACGTCGGTTGCATGTTTTTCGGTCTCGGAAGCGAGATCGCCGGCGTGGCCGTGACCCGATCGATCGCCAAGTGGTTCAAGGAAGGGAACATGGCCTTCGCCATGGGTCTTCAGCTGGCCATCGCGAGACTTGGAACGGCCTTCGCTCTGGTGGTGTCGCCCATGCTTGTCGCCGGGAAAGCCGCCGGACAGACATATTCATTGACCGAAACCGCGAGGCCGGCCTTTCTGGGACTGGCGCTGATGATGGCGGGAATGGTTCTTTGGGCGGTCTTCGTCGCGATGGACGCAAGGTTCGACCGGCAGACCGGACTGAAGGACACCGTGGACACCGCCGAGGAGGACAAATTCCGCTTCTCGGATGTCGTGAGACTCCTGAAAAACAAGCAGTTCATCGCCATAGCCCTGCTGTGTGTGTTCTTCTACAGCAGCGTGATCTCCTTCAAGAAGTTCGCTTCCGCCATCCTCATCCCACGTTTTGACGTGCCGGTCGAGGCGGCAAGCTGGATGGTTTCGATGCTGCCGTTCGCCACGGTCATATTCGCTCCGCTTTTTGGAGTGCTGGTGGACAAGATCGGTCACGGCACCCGCTGGATGCTCATCGGCGCGGTCTTGGCTTTGCTGGCGCACCTGATGCTGGCCTTCGCTCCGTCCGGAATCCCATTCTATGGCTACCTGAGCATGGTCTTCCTTGGCTTCGGCTATTCCCTTGTCCCCGCCGCAATGTGGCCTTCAGTGCCGAAGATCGTGCCGGAAAAGGTTCTCGGGACGGCTTATTCATTAATATACTGGGTTCAGAATCTGGGACTTATGTCGTTCAAGATGCTTGCGGGGAAGATACTCGCCGGAAAGAACCTTAACGGCGGAGTGAACGAGGCCGGCGCGGTCTGGGTGGAAGTGATGTTTGTCGCCGTGTGTGTGGTGGCGCTGTCGCTCGCCTTCGTGCTGTGCGCCCATTCCCGCCGCAACCCACACCTCAGGCTGGATCTTCCGGACCGTTCGTGACCCGTTCATAATTCATGCGGGAGTTAAGACAGGTACTCCAGTTTCAAGGATTTATTACTATATTTGACAAAATCATGCGGTCAAATGTGGTAGTGTATGGATCTGGATCTGTTTTTACATATTCTTAAGATTCCTTCGACATCCGGAGAGGAAAGGCTATTGGCGGAACGGCTCAGGGAGTTGCTTCCGTTCGGTGGCTGCCTGGTTCAGAGCCATGAGGTAGGTGACGGGACGGTCAACCTGCTTTTCGACTGGTCCGGTACCGGGAAGCCTTCCTTTGTTTTCTGCACCCATCTGGACACGGTTCCTCCATACCTCCCGCCGTTGACGGTCGAGGTGCGAAGAGGAGATGTCCTGCCTGACGGAAAAGTGGCCGCACAGGATGACCTGATGGTCCGGGGGCGGGGCAGCTGCGATGCCAAGGGCCAGATAATCACAATGTTCATGGCCTGCCACCGGCTGTATGACGAAGGCTTCCGTGATTTTGGTCTGCTTCTGCTCGCGGGCGAGGAGACAGGCTCCTTCGGGGCGAAGGCCTATTCGCGGGACTGCGCCGGAGGACGGTTTGTACTGGTAGGGGAGCCTACGGACAACTGTCTGGTCTCGGCCAGCAAGGGTACGAAGTCATTCGAGGTGACGATTCCCGGAAAGGCGTGCCATTCGGGCTATCCGGATCAGGGGATCAGCGCGGTTGACCGGTTCGCGGATTTCATGGACGCGATGAGGATAGTCAGGCTGCCGGAGGATCCTGTTCTCGGGCCGACCACTTGGAATGTTGGGAGGCTGGTCAGCGACAACCCTCAGAACATCCTTAGTCCGGAGATCCGGTTCAGAATCTATTTCCGGACGACTTTTGTAACGGATGCCCTGATCGAGGAGATTCTTTTAGGAATATGCCCGTACGACGCGGTCGTAATGGCGTTCGGCGGCGATTCCCCGCAGCGCTATTTTCATGAGGTTGAGGGAATAGAGTCAAAGACGGCATCCTTCGGGAGCGATGCCCCGAGGCTGGACGCTTTCCCGATGAGGGCCATCTGCGGCCCGGGATCCATCCTCACGGCCCACACGGATAAGGAATATGTCCTGGTCTCGCAGATAGAGGAAGCGGTGGAGCGGGACGTAAGAATATTCAAGACTATTGACGAACTTGACAGATAAGGTATGATTGTAATGAAATTCGGCGGCACGTCCGTCAAGGATGAGGCGGCGATCGGGAGGGTGATCTCGATCGTAAGGAGCCGACTGCGCGAAAGACCGCTGGTCGTGGTGTCGGCATTGTCCAAGGTCACCAGGATGCTTTGTGAGCTTGCACAGGAGGCAGAGGCTCAGCATGGTGATAACGTGAAGGCATTGCTTTCCCGGCTTCGGGAGAGGCATTTTGACCTGGCGCGGAAGCTGCTTGCCTCCAGACCGGAGTTGCTCGAAGAGGCCATTGGTGAAGTTGAGGAGATCATCGGAAAGCTGGAGACCTTCGTCGGCGGCGTGTGTCTGATCGGAGAACTGTCCCGGCGCAGCGAGGCGAGGATAATCTCTACCGGGGAGGTTCTTTCCTCCACGATCATTAGCTACGCCTTCAATGCCGAAGGCGTGTCGTGCCGCCTGATCGACGCAAGGCGGATGATCATCACAGACGACAACTACATCAGCGCGCAACCGGATATGGAGACAACGGAGGCCAATGTCAGGAGGATTGTCGGGCAGGAGTCCAAGGGCGTGGACATCGTGCTTACCCAAGGATTCATCGCCTCCACAGGGGCGGGGGCTCCTTCCGTCCTTGGATTCGAGGGTTCAGACTATTCCGCCGCCATTTTCGGATCCGCTCTCGACGCCGAGAGGGTAGAGATCTGGACGGATGTGGACGGCATCAGAACAACTGATCCAAGGTTCATCGGCGGCACGAGGAAAATCGATGTCATCTCCTACGAGGAGGCGGCGGAGATGGCTGTCATGGGGGCGAGAGTCCTTCACCCTCTGACCATCGAACCGGCGAGGAGAAGGAATATTCCGATACGTGTCCTGAACTCTACGAACCCGGAGTGCGAAGGGTCGTCTGTTGTCAGGAGTGACGAGGCTCCTGGCGGGCCTAAGTCCGTGGCTTTCAGAAGCGAGATCCTGTTCGTAAGGATTCGCTCATCCAGGCTTGAGGGCGTGACCAGAATGCTCGGAAAGGTGTTTGCCGTCCTTTATCCGAAAAGGATTCCGGTGACATTGGCGAAGGCTACGGAATCGGAGGTCTGTCTTGTGATCCCGGAGGAGGTGGACGGACTTGCCGAGGCCTTTGACGAGATCCGGAAATGGGCCGAAGTGACGGTCTACCGGGACAAGTCGTTCATTGCGGTCATAGGGCGCGACATTGTCGGTTTCGAGGGTCTTGGCGACAAGGTCATCGGCTTCTCCGGCAAGGTTTACATGGCCAACGTTGGCGCCAACATGATGAGTGAGAGTTTTGTGATCGACCGTGACAGGCTCCAGGTCACACTGGAGAGGCTGCACGATTATATTTTTGAACAATAATGCTAAAGGTTGTGATCAGCGGCTACGGCCGCATGGGCCATAATGTGGAGGAGATCCTGAAAGCGAGAGGTGTTGAGTGCGCCGGTAAAAGCGATGACATCGCCTCCTTCGACAAATGCTTGGCCAGGGAATGCGTCTGCATCGATTTCTCGACTCCGGACGCTTTCAGGAGGAACTATCGCCACATCGCCTCGAACTTCAGGGCGGCGGTGATCGGAACGACCGGATGGGACGACATCAGGGACGAGGTCATAGGATGCTTTGAGAGGCAGGGGACTCCGATGGTGTACTCATCCAACTTTTCCGTCGGCGTGAACGTGCTTTCGGCGGCTGTCGCGTTGATTGCCAAGCGCTTAGGTCAGGCCGGCGGCTACTCGCCGTACATTGTCGAGAAGCACCATGTCCACAAGCTGGACGCTCCGAGCGGTACGGCGAAGTCCTTGGCGGCAGTCGTCAGGGAGGGTCTTGGACAGGATCCGGGAATAGCTTCCGTGCGAGTGGGGGAGGTGGCCGGAATCCACACGGTAGGCTTCGAGGGCGAAAACGACCGCATCACCATCGAACACGAGGCTTTTTCCCGCAAGGGTTTCGCGGAGGGCGCGGTCGTGGCAGCTGCGATGACCGAGGGCCTTGAGGGCGTGCATGAGTTTAGGGAATTGTTTTTCAAAGAGAATAGATGATGAAGATCAAAGGATGTGGAACGGCGTTGGTGACTCCGTTCAAAGATGGCAAAGTGGACTTTGAGTCCTACAGAGTCCTGGTGCGAAGGCAGGTGGAGGCCGGCATTCATTTTCTTGTGCCTCTCGGAACCACCGCAGAGACCCCGTGCCTGACTGACGAGGAGAAGGTCGAGCTTCTCCGCATCACCAGGGAACTGTGTCCGGACAGGCCTGTGGTGGTCGGGGCGGGGACGAACTCCCCGGCGCAGACGATCCGCAACATCCGCCTTCTGGAACCATGCGGGCCGGACGCTTTCCTCATAGTGGTGCCTTATTATAATAAGCCGACCCAGGAGGGTATCTATGAATATTTCAAAGCGGTCGCCGCCTCCACCTCCAAGACCATAGTCGTCTACAATGTTCCCGGAAGGACGGGGGTGAACCTGACCTCGGAGACAACCCTGCGTCTGGCCGGGATCCCTAACGTGACCGCCGTCAAGGAGGCTTCCGGCGATCTTGGGCAGATCAGCCGTGTGATTTCCGGCAGGCCTGCGGGTTTCGGTGTCCTCAGCGGCAATGATGACCAGACATTTCCGGTCATGAAGGCCGGAGGGGATGGCGTCATCAGTGTCGCGTCAAACATTGCCCCGGTGCAGATGGTTGCCTTGACGGAGGCCATGATGGAAGGCAGGATCGAGGTCGCCGAGGACCTTGACAAACGCCTCTCTCCTTTGTTCCACAGTTGTTTTGTCGAGAGCAATCCGATTCCGGTGAAGGCGGGGCTGAACCTTGTCGGACTATGCTCCGGCGAGATGCGGCTGCCTCTTACAGAGGCGGTTCTGTCCACTGTGGAGGCGATGCGCAAGGCGATGGAGGGGCTGGAGATATGATGGATTTTCTTACGGTCTGCCGCCGGCTGGAGGCTGGCGAGATCAGGGTGGCCGAAAAGCTGGATGGACGCTGGAAGGTTAACACTTGGATAAAGGAGGCGATCCTTGAAGGATTCCGGATCGGAAAACTGAAGGATTGGAGCGAGGGGGAATATTCATTCTTCGACAAGGACACCCTTCCGCTCCGCCGCTTCGCTTTGGAGGACAGGGTGCGTATCGTTCCGGGAGGCAGCAGTGTGCGTCGCGGGGCGTATCTGGCGCCGTCGGTGATCATGATGCCGCCTTCCTATGTGAACATTGGAGCCTATGTGGACGAGGGGTCGATGATTGATTCCCATGCGCTTGTGGGGTCATGCGCCCAGATCGGGAAGCGTGTCCACATCTCCGCCGCTTCCCAGATCGGTGGAGTCCTGGAGCCGGCGGGCGCCGTGCCTGTCATCATTGAGGATGACGCATTCATCGGCGGAAACTGCGGGATCTACGAGGGGGCGATCGTGGAAGAGGGCGCGGTTCTTGCCTCCGGAGTCATCCTGACCAAGGGCACGAGGGTGTTCGACGCCACTGTCGGTGAATATGTACCCGTGACCGGAGCCGGGCAGACTGTTGTCCCTGCCGGTGCCGTTGTGGTTCCTGGAAGCCGTCCGATTTCTTCCGGGCCGGGAAAGGATGCCGGGATCCAGATCTACACTCCTGTCATCGTGAAGTACCGTGACGGCAGGACTGACGCCTCCGTCGCACTGGAGGATGCCCTTAGGTGAGACTCACAAAATCACTGCTGAATGCTTCTGAGACTTTATAAATACCACGGTGCGGGTAACGATTTCCTGCTGGCCGACAATCGTGAAGGCCGCCTGTCCCTGTCCACGGAACAGATCCGTCATCTTTGCGACCGGCACACCGGCTTCGGAGCGGATGGCCTGATGCTTCTGGAGAGCAGCGGCACGCAGGCATTCAGGATGCTGTTCTACAATCCCGATGGCAGCCACGGGATGATGTGTGGCAATGGTGGCCGCTGCATAGTGTCTTTCGCTGTTGACCTTGGTGTCGTCCCTGCCGAAGGAATGATCACCTTCGAAGCTCCCGATGGTCCGCACAAGGCTGAGATCCTTCCGGTCGCGGAATCCGTCGGAGCGTCCGCATCTACGCAAAGAATCATCCGTCTTAAAATGAAGGATGTGGCCGGGCTGCGCGTTTGGCCGGACGAGCAATCCTGTTTTCTGGACACAGGGGCGCGCCATCTGGTCAGGTTTGTGCAGGATCTGGCCGGCTACCCGGTTTTCTCTGAGGGCGGCGTTTTGCGTCACGATCCGCGTTTCGCCCCGGAGGGAACCAATGTGGACTTTGTCGAACTGTTGAAGGAAGACGGAGGGAATCTTCTGGCCGTACGCACATTCGAAAAGGGTGTCGAGGATGAGACGTTGGCATGCGGCACAGGGATAGTCGCTTCCGCCATCGCGGCATATTCATTCGGTCTTTTGGGTCGTGGCGGCAATGACGGAGAGGTCTCCTGCAAGGTGAGGACGGCGATCGCGGAGCTTTCGGTCGGATTCAAGGCCGCCCCGGAGACACTCCCGTTCTCTGCCAGTGATGTATGGCTGACCGGCCCGGCTGTTTTTATTGGTACTGTTGAAATTATGTTGTAACTTTGCCGAGTTGTTATTAAATCAATCATTTTTTATGAAAAACTCAATCAAATTCTTGTTTCTGGCTGCCATTGCCATTGCTTTTGCTTCCTGCGACAACAAACCATCGACGATGAGCTACACAATGGTGAGCAACTTCAGCTATGTGGCAGAGTACCCTGAGAAATTCAAGACCGTTGACAGTCTCTACTACAACAAGAACGTCATGTTGGATGACTATTCCGCGTTGTGTACAAAGTGTGAAGACATGAACAACGGCTTCATAAGCGGCTGGAAGGTGTCCATGAAGAAAGGTTCGGCGACTGAATCCGCTGACCTCCAGATGTTTGCTTCAGCAGGTCCTTATGCGGGACTGTATGACAAGAACAGCAGGCAGGGCAACAAGGCTTACGCTGTGTTCGCCGGCTCCACTTCTGAATATGACGTGGTTTTCAAGTACGGAAGCTATTTCACCAAATCCACCTGTTTTGTGCAGGGTCTTTGGATCAACAACACCAAACTTGTCGAGACACTTGCCGAGAAGGGTCAGATCGCGGACGGCGATTTCCTTAAGGTGACCGCTACCTTCTTCAAGAACAACCTTCCTGTCTGCACCGAAGACTTCGTGCTGGTAGACTACACCGGCGCGGAACACAAGATTGTGAAGGAGTGGACTGCCTGGGAGATGAAGAACGCCTCCAAATGTGATGTGGACGCGATAAAGTTCTCTGTGTCCGCATCGTCAGCCGCTCTTCCGGAAGCATTCTGCGTGGATGCGATTGTCGCTTCGATCTCTGTAGAGTATTAGGGATTTCCTTACGGGTCGGCTCCGCAGGTTGGATCGCAAGGATTAGATCAGTCCTTCGGGAACGGCCATTGAAAGAGATCTGGAATCCTCATCGACGGACAGGATGAGATCCTCGTGCAGAGGAATCATCGCCTGTCCGTCTTTCGTCTCCACATACAGACAGGGGTTTCCCGGGATGTCCTCGTAGCCGGTGATCTCCCCGACCGTCTTCTCGCCTCTGTCCAGAAGCGTCCATCCGATGAGGTCATCGACTGAAAGGCCGTCGTCATCGCCTTCATATTCATTGATTCCTTCCGGCTTGGCGGAGATTTCCCTTCCGACCAGCTCCTCCGCGTCCTGTAGATTCTTCACGCCGGTCAGGCGGACAAGGGCGCGGCTGGTGCCTTTTTTTGAGAATGATTCGATAAAAAATGGAACCGGCAGTCCATCGAATGCGATGAACACCGGTTCCTTAATGTTCAAGTCCTCGGGACTGATCTCGCGAAATCCAATGAGGATCTCGCCTTCGGTACCGTTGGACTTCAGTACCCGGGCAATCCGCAGATAATCTGACTTTGCCCTGGACATCGGACTAGGCTTCTGCCGGAGTCTCTGCCGGAGTTTCGGCAGGAGCCTCAGCTGCTGCGGCTTCCTCGGCGGCCTTAGCTGCGGCAGCCTCTTCGGCAGCCTTGCGCTGAGCTTCAGCAAGCTCCTCGGCCTTCTTGGCAAGAGCCTCGGCCCTTTCAGCATTAACCTTCTTCTCAGCCTCAAGAGCGACCTTTACCTTCTCGGCGGCATCCTTTACGAGGCCGGCCTTCTTGGCAGCGATCTTAGCGTCTCTCTCTGCTTTCCAAGCGTTCCATTTCTGGTCGGCCTGCTCCTGTGTGAGAGCGCCCTTGGCAATACCGCCTTCGAGGTGCTTTCTCAGAAGAACTCCTTCGTAGGAGAGGATTCTGCGGGCTACGAGTGTTGGCTGGGCGCCGACATTGAGCCACTTGAGAGCCTTCTCGCCATCGAGGACGATGGTGGCAGGGTTGGTGTTAGGGTTGTAAGAGCCGATCTGCTCGATGAAACGACCGTCGCGAGGCGCGCGTGAGTCGGCCACAACAATGTGGAAGAATGCGAAATTCTTCTTTCCGTGGCGCTGAAGTCTGATTTTAACAGCCATTGTGAATCTGTTTTAAATGTTGATAAATTGTAAACCTTTAATCTCCAACTCGTGAAGACGCGCAAAGATACGAATTATTAATTTATATTCGAAAAAATTTTGGTATTTCGGGAATATTATCTATTTTTGCAGTCCCAATCAGTTGGGAGACATATTTGCGGTAGTGGTGAAATGGTATACACGCTACTTTGAGGGGGTAGTGGGCGCAAGCCCGTGTGAGTTCGACTCTCACCTACCGCACAAAAAAGTCCGACGGATTTTCCGCCGGACTTTTTCGTGCTTGTTTTATGGATTACTTAGTAACCTTCAAAAAAATAACCTGCCTCATCTTAAGGAATCTTTTCGGTCTATATCTGTTTTCTCATCAGTCATGTGCCACCGGCACACTCCTTCTTCGAAAATAGATCTATCCTCGAAAAACTTCTCCTAGTCTGAGGCAGGTTATTTTTTTCACGTTACTTAACCAGTTTGACCCCTTTAGGGAGCTTGATCTGTGATTTGACGGATCCGTCGGCGGCGCGGCGATGCGACACCGTGATCGGGCCGTAAGGGGTAGGGTAGGAACCCTCGGCCCATTCAAGGGAACCGAGATGCGGATTGATCCTTACCTTCTTGAATCCAGGCTCCGCCGGCTCGATGCCAAGCACATGCGAACTCAGCCAGATTGTCGGGCCGGAAGCCCAGCCGTGGCAGAAGCTGTGGCGCAGACCCACGTAGCAGTACGCCCCACCGTCCGCATGGATGTCATATTTCCCGTCAGGAACGACTTCGTCGATTCTTCCTGCGCCAGCGGCCTTGGTGTAGTCGAAGTCCTCCCAGAACGTTGTCGCCCCGAGATCCAGCATCGCTCCCCAGTAGTCGGAGATCATCTTCATGGCCTCGTCATAGTTGCCGCTCTTGGCCAAGGCCTCAAGCATGTAATAGCCCATGAATGAGGAGAATCCGTTGGCACCTCCAGCAAGGATCACGTCTCTGGCCTGATCAGCGTCCGCCATGTCCTCAAGGAACAGCAAGGCTGCGGACTGCTTGCTTGCGGCGACCTCCGGCCTATGCTCGCGCAGCTTCCGGGCCGCGGCGGCGCATTCTTCCTTAAGAGAGCCGTCGCCAAGCCAGCCGGCCATGTCCGCACCCGCCTCCATGGCTCTCACGGAAAGGGCCTGAAGTCCGGCGTGGATGGCCGCAGGTCTCTCCGAGGTAGGCCAGTCGATGAACCTGCCGTCCTTGTAATTCTCCTTGGAGCCGTCGAAGTTGGACATGACGGTGTGCAGGAGGTCGGTCAGGTACGGCTGCTGCTCGCGGAGGTAGTCAAGATCACCGTAATATTCATAAAGATGGTGATGGATGATGATCCACCATAGTGAATATGAGCATATTCCATTCATCCAGACCGTCGCCGGAGTGCTCTCGCGCACGTAGTCAAGGCTCTTTCTGACGACTTTATGGTTGCCAAAGACGGTGTTGACCGCCATGACTTCCGGGTGCATGTCCCCGATCCACACGAGGCGGTCTCTCTTGATTCCGTCCCAAAGGTAGTCCTGCATGTTGAGGTGGACAGTGTAGGCTCCTGTCTGCCAGATCTGGTTCAGCCTCTCGTCGCTGCACCTGAATTGTCCGACATACGGGATGTCGCGGTAGCGCGCGATCGCTCTGATGGTTACGATCAAGGCTTCCGTGTCCTCTCCGAGGAGATCCAGACGGACAAAACGGAACCCTGTGTTGCCGTGCTCGACCGAGCCGAGCCAAGGTACGGAGATCTCGAAGTCCCTGACGGAATGCTCGTTGGTCGCCGTCGTGCCTGCCTCGTCAACACTGCTGAGAGCCTCGCTCACGGATTCGCCGAAGCAGATCCTGAACCTCGCCGCGGCCTTGTCGCCGGACATCGCCCTGACAATCTGAATTCCTCCGTGAATCTCTTTCCCGAAGTCCAGCAGAACCGAGCTGGCACCGTCCTTGCCGTTTTTGAACACGCACACGTCCGGCTCGTTGGTGGAGACCTGCCCGACGTAAGGCCTTAGCAGATTCTCCGTTCCGGTCACGCCTCCTTTGGAGAGTATGATCCGTGTGGGTGTGATGTAATCGCTCACAAACTCAGCGTCTTGCCGCTGAACCGCATCGGGGGCGGAAAGCCTGGTCTCCTGTCCCGAAACAAATGGCGCCGCCGTAATCAGCGCGCCAAGAATGAATATTTTTTTGAACATGTCTGCAAACTTACAGAAAAAAACTTGACAGGACAATAGCGGGATAGGGAAAAAAGAGACGAAGCCCGGCAATCGCCGGACTTCGTCTTATTCGTGTAGGGAATCCGTGGATTACTTGTAGTACTCGGCGAATTCGATGTCCTTGGTGGCGCGCTCCGCGAGAGCCTTGTCCTTCTTGGCAACGGAGTCGAGCCAGGTCTTGACCTGATCGAAGTTACCCTGACGGGCAGCGATGACGGCTCTGAGGTAGTCAACCTTCGCATCCTTGCAGTGAGCGGCCTTTGAAGCCTTGTCGAGCTGGTTGGTGAGGATGTAGGCAAGAACAGTATTGTGGCAGCAGCCCTTCACGTCCTGAAGATCCTGAACGGCCTTCTCGTAGTCGCCGGTGAGGATGTCAACAACTCCCAGGTTGGCCTTTGCGGCGTTTGTGCCGGCCTTCTTGAAGTTCTTGGTAGCGGTTGAGTAGTCACCCTTGCGGAGAGCCACTACGCCAAGAGCGTTGGTGAGGTCAGCGTCCTTTGTCAGAACGGTGGCGAATGTCTTTTCGGCATTCTTCACGTCGCCGGCGTTGAGGTAGGTGGCGGCGAGGTTGAACCTAGCCTTGTCGCTGTCGTACTTGGTGATGGCCTTGTTGTAGAGCTTTACCTGGCTGTTCAGATCCTTGGTGAGGGTGGCGGCGTGGAGGAGAGCAGGCTCGTCAAGAATGTCGCTGTTGCTCTCAACCATGTCCATGAGTTCCTCGGCGGTGTAGTTCTTGAACTCGACGTTGGCGATGAACCTTGCGCGGCGAAGCTCAGGGAGGACATCGCTCTTAAGCTCGGTGTAGATGGAGGACATGTTCTTGATCTCGCTTTCACGAACGGCAGGATCGCTGTACATTGAAAGGACTCGGAGGATAAGATCCTTGTCCTCGATGTCGGAGTTCTGGACGAGCTCCTGGAAGCCTTCCCAGTCCTGTCCGACGCTCTTTACCTCAGGATCGGCGACATCCTTGCCCTTCATTACCTTGTTCCAAGCCTTGTCAGCTGACTTTGAACGTCTCTCTGAAAGCTTGTCGTTGAGTTTCTCGCCACCGTCAGGTGAGGCATAGGCAACGACCTCGGTACCTACGAGGGTCTTTCTCTCGTTAGCCTTGATCTCTTCAAGGGCGCTCTGGAAATCCTTGATTGACTGGCCTTTGAGCTGCTTTGACTGAACATCGGCAGAGTTGATTCTGTAGAGGATCTGTCCTTCGGCGGTCTGCTGGAGGATGGCCTGGTAACCGTCAGCCTTGAGCGGAACCTGACCGGCAGCCTTTACAAGCATATAGGTAGTGTTGACACCGTCAGCGACCTTCTTTACAGGAAGCTTGTAGGATTTCGCCTTGTGCTTCACAATGCCGCGAAGCTCAAGATGAGCCTGCTCCATACCTTCAATATAGTCGAAATGCACTTTCTCGGTAACGGTACCGCCGGCCTTGGCCACAACCTTGTAGTTGTCCTTTACCTTCTCGCCCTGGTACATGAAAGGAGTCATCTTGGCCTCTCCTCCATCATAGACAAGTACCGGGGTCACCTCAAGGATAGCCTTAGGGTGGAAGTACTTGGCCGGGTAGGTAACAGTAACTGTTGCGTCGATGTTGCCAGCGACACACTCCAGAACCGCAGGATCGCATTTTACGATCACGTTGTCAGCCAGTTCAGCCATCTTCTCGGCTGAAGAGCAGGCTACCGCTGCCATTCCGATGATGGCTGCGGCGAAAAAATTGAGTGTCTTTTTCATGTTATTAATGATTAAAGATTGCATTTCATGCCACTAATAAATGTGCAAAGATAATTATTATTTTGTTAACTTTGTCAAACTCTGTGTAAATACTATGGATTCACAAGAACTGCAAAGACTTAAAAACAAATACGACATCATTGGTAATGATGCCGCTCTTAACAGAGCCCTTGAGACGGCCGTGGCCGTCGCCCCGACTGACCTCACCGTGCTTGTAACGGGCGAGAGCGGTGTCGGCAAGGAGAATATTCCAAAGATCATCCATCAAAACAGCCTCCGAAAGACTAACAAATACTTTGCCGTAAACTGCGGAGCGATACCGGAAGGGACGATAGATTCTGAACTTTTTGGTCACGAGAAGGGTTCTTTTACCGGAGCCATCGAGACGAGAAAGGGCTATTTTGAGGAAGCGGACGGCGGGACCCTGTTCCTGGACGAGATCGGCGAGCTGCCTTTGGCCTCCCAGGCGAAGCTTCTGAGAGTCCTTCAGAGCGGCGAGTTCATCAAGGTCGGCTCGTCGAAGGTACAGAAGACCGATGTCCGCGTCGTAGCGGCCACGAATGTCAACCTTCTCTATGCCGTGGGCAAGGGCAAGTTCAGGGAGGATCTGTACTACAGGCTCAACGCCATCCAGATCCTGATGCCTTCGCTTCGTGACAGGAAGGGGGACATCTACCTGCTGTTCAGGAAGTTCACCTCGGACTTCTCGGAAAGGTACGGCATGGGTAAGGTCACTTTGACCAACGACGCGATAGATCTGCTGATAAACTACCGTTGGCCCGGGAACATCCGTCAGCTGAAGAATGTCGCCGAGACTGTGACGGCGCTGGAGTCGGAGAGGCTTTCCAGAAGTTCCGAGAGATGTGTCGTCGATTCCGCGACATTAGCCCGCTACATGCCGAAGGAGGAGACCAGTCTTCTTCCGGTTACCGCCTCGGAAACCATTGGAAATCAGATGCCAGACTCGGACAAGCAGATGATCATCAAGGCCATATTCGATCTCAAGCAGGAGGTTGACAGGCTGAAGGCCAGGCTGGACTCGTCCTCTTCGGATCAAGCTCCGGCGCCGCACACCGCCATCGGGCCCGTTCAAGAGCCGGAAGAGGCTGAATGGCAGGGGCTTGGCGCGCCTGTTACCCATAAGGACATCGGTAAGGTCGTGGACATAAGCGCCGAGGAGGCGAGGCCTCAGGACCTCTCATTGAAGAGGTCGAACCGCGAGATCATTGTCAAGGCGCTGGAGAAGCATGGCGGCAACCGGAAGCTCGCGGCGCAGGAGGTCGGAATCTCCGAGCGGACCCTCTACCGTTGGATAGAAAAGTACAACCTCGACACCAAGTCTGAATAGTAATGAATATGAAGAAGTTTCTTATAGCGCTGTCTTTGCTGGCTTTCCTCGTGGCGGGGGGCTGCTCCTTTGTCCATTACTCTTTTTCCGGCACATCCATCCAGTCGGACGTCAAGACTGTGACCGTCAATTATTTTGAATATAAGGCTTTGAAGGTAAATCCTAACCTGAGCAACGACCTCACCGAGGCCATGAGGGACAAGTTCCGCAAGCTCACAAAGCTGGAGCAGGTGGAGATGGACGGAGACCTTGAGCTGCAGGGTGAGATCACCGGCTACGAAGTCAGGGCCGCCGCCGTGACCGCGAACGAGGTGGCCGCGCAGAACCGCCTGACCGTGACGGTGAAGCTGAAGTTCACGAACAGAAAGTACCCGGAGGATGACTTCGAGAAGAGTTTCTCGGCCTATTCAGACTATGATTCGACCAATTCTCTGGATGCCGTGGAGTCCACTCTTTGTCAGGAGATAATCGAAAAGTTGGTCGAGGACATGTTTAACGCCAGTGTGGCCCAGTGGTAGAAATGGACGGAAGCAAGATGAGTCTCAGGTCTCTGACGATGGACCAGCTGACGGGTGTGATAAATCTCTACCCTTGGTTCGGCGCGGCCAGGAAGGAACTGTGTGCCCGGATGGCCAAGGTGGGCGGAAGCGAGTGGGGAAAGGCTCAGTACTCGGACGCGGCGTTGTACGTGGCGTCCAGAACCTTGATCTCCGACATTGTCCGCTCCACGCGCATGGAGGACTATTCCGACAAGGATGTGGAGAGGCTGATCAAGGAATATATCAACCCGGCGGTGTCGTCTCAACCGGCTCAGGGACAGGAATATTCTGATTCAGGGCAATCGTCCGTGGCCGCCGGGTCTGCGGTGGGGACGCGGGAATATTCATCCCCGCAACCAGCCGACCATAGCCGCCCGGTGCGTGTGGCCGGTGGCGATTTCTTCTCTCCCGAGCAGTATGCCGCGGTCAGAAGGGATGAGGATAATGTCTTCTCCAATTTCAGGACCGAGCGCTATGACGAGCCGGATGGCCGCCGATGGGAGGATCCGGAGTTGGGATTCTGCACCGAGACTTTGGCCGCGATTTACGCCGATCAAGGCTATTTTGCTGAGGCAAAGAAGATTTATTCGCGACTTATCTTGCGATATCCGGAAAAAAGTGCTTACTTTGCATCCCTTATTGAAAAATTGCAACAGGAAAATTAAAATTTAAGAATATGTTATTCACAGCTATTACAGTTTGCATTGTCATTGCGGCTATCCTTCTGATCATCGTCGTTCTCCTTCAGAACGGCAAGGGACAGGGAATGGCCAGCAACTTCACCTCCGCCAACCAGACTCTTGGCGTGAGGCAGACAGCTGATTTCCTCGAGAAGTTCTCTTGGGGTCTTGTCACGTTTATTCTTGTGCTTTCGATCGTTTCATCCTTCACGACAAGGACTACCGTTTCAGGCGTTGATCTGACCGATAAGATCGAGAACACCGCCGCGCAGCCTGAATTCCCGTCAGCTCCGGTTCAGCAGGCCAATCCTGCGCAGGAGGCACCCGCAACGGATTCTTCAGCCGAGTAACTGACATTTTGTCAGCCTTAGGGCGTTGGAACATAATTTGACTTCTAACCGTCTGGTCTTCGGGCCGGACGGTTTTTGCATACCGTTCCTTGTGAACCGGTGTCAAGTCATCGGGAGCAGGTGTGCCCGAAGGACGAAAAGGAAGTATGATTATGGAAAACAACAACACATCAATGCAGTTCTTGCCTAAGTTCGCCGTCAATCTTAACGAACAGGCCGCTAACGGAAAACTCGACCCTGTCATCGGCAGGGATGAGGAGATCCGTAGGGTCCTGCAGATTCTGAGCAGGAGAACCAAGAACAATCCTATTCTTGTAGGTGAGCCTGGTGTCGGTAAGACAGCCATCTCCGAGGGCATCGCCCAGAAGATCGTGGATGGCGACGTGCCGGAGAACCTTAAGAGCAAGAAAGTATATTCATTGGACATGGGTGCCTTGATCGCCGGTGCGAAGTACCAGGGCGAGTTCGAGGAGCGTCTGAAGGGCGTTGTCAAGGAAGTCGTTGACAGCGCGGGCGAGATCATCCTGTTCATCGATGAGATCCACACCCTTGTGGGAGCCGGCCGTTCGTCAGGAGCGATGGACGCCTCCAACATCCTGAAGCCGGCCTTGGCCAGAGGTGAGCTGAGGACAATCGGTTCGACCACACTTGACGAGTACCAGAAGTACTTTGAGACCGACAAGGCGCTTGAGAGGCGTTTTCAGATGGTTATGGTTGACGAGCCGTCTCCGGCCGAGTCGATCGCCATCCTTAGAGGCCTAAAGGAGAAATACGAGAACCATCATCGTGTAAAGATCGAGGATGACGCTTTGATCGCCGCCGTCAATCTCTCGCACAGGTACATCACCAACCGATTCCTTCCGGACAAGGCCATTGACCTTGTGGACGAGGCTGCGTCCAAGCTGCGTCTTGAGATGAACTCCGTTCCGGAGCCTATTGCCGAACTCAACAGCGACATCCGTCAGCTGGAGATCGAGAAAGAGGCCATCAAGCGTGAGGGCACCTCTCTGAAGTCAGAGAAGATCGAGAAGGAACTCGCTGACAAAATGGCTGAGAAAGAGAGCCTTATGAAGCGGTGGAATGATGAGAAAAGCATTCTTTCCGGTCTTCAGGAGGCACGTCAGAAGATCGAGGACTACAAGATCGAGTCTCAGGCCGCGGAAAGGGCTGGAGATTACGGTAAGGTGGCTGAGCTTCGCTACGGCAAGATCGCCGAGGTCCAGAAGAAGATAGACGAGTTGACAAGGAGGCAGGCTGAGATCAAGGATCCGATTGTCACGGAGGCCGTCACTCCTCAGGACATCGCCGAGGTGGTGGCTAAATGGACAGGCATCCCTGTGCAGAAGATGCTTGAGAGCGAGAAGGAGAAACTTCTCCGCATCGAGAGTGAGCTGCACAAGAGGGTTGTCGGACAGGATCAGGCCATACAGGCTGTCGCCGATGCGGTGCGCCGCAGCAGGGCCGGACTTTCCAACGAGAAAAGGCCGATCGGCTCGTTCCTGTTCATGGGTACGACCGGTGTGGGTAAGACCGAACTTGCGAAGGCTCTTGCGGAGTTCCTGTTCAATGACGAGAACATGATCACCAGAATTGACATGAGCGAGTACCAGGAGCGTCACACGGTCAGCCGTCTTGTCGGCGCGCCTCCGGGATACGTGGGCTACGACGAGGGTGGTCAGCTCACCGAGGCCGTAAGGCGTAAGCCGTACTCGGTCATCCTTCTGGATGAGATAGAGAAAGCGCATCCGGATGTGTTCAATGTCCTTCTCCAGGTTCTTGACGACGGTCGTCTGACCGACAACAAGGGGCGTACGGTGGACTTCAAGAACACCATTCTGATCATGACCTCGAATGTCGGCTCTGACATCATCCAGGGCTACATGGACAGGCTCCCTTCCGTCGGGCGGCCAGGCGCCGAGCCGGCAGAGGAGATGAGGGCGATCGCCACAAGGCGCGAGCTTCTTGACGAGTGCAAGAACAAGGTCATGGACGTGCTCAAGACCACGGTAAGACCGGAGTTCCTGAACCGAATCGATGAGATCATCATGTTTGATCCGCTGACCCAGAACGACATCCGTGAGATCCTCCACATCCAGATGAGGCAGCTCCAGAACAGGCTCGCCGACGAGGGTGTAACGATCGAGTTCACCAAGGCATTCGAGGATCACATGGTCACGACCGGCTACGATCCAGCCTATGGCGCCCGTCCGATCAAGAGATTGATGCAGCGGGAACTGGTCAACCAGCTTGCGAAGGCGATTCTGTCCGGTACCGTCCACAAGGACTCCGTCATCGAGGTCGATGCGGTCGGAGGGCAGATTGTCCTGAACAACAAGAAATAATGAATACGCAAAGGCCGGCGGGAAAAGCTCCCGCCGGCCTTTTGCTTGTCTGTTATCTGCTGAATGTCACCTCTTTGACAATACGCTTCATGCCGGCGTACTTGTCAAGGACCCACATCACATAGCGGATGTCCGTGTTGATGCATTTGTTGTAGCCCTCAGTGTAGGACGCGTCGCTGGCGAGTGATTCGAGATTGCCGTCGAAGGCCAATCCGATGAGCTCGCCTTTCGCGTTCAGCACCGGACTTCCCGAATTGCCTCCGGTGATGTCGTTGTCGGTCATGAAGTCAACGATCATCGTGCGGCGGCCGTCCACCCGGGTTCCCCATCTTCCCCAGCGTCCCTTCTCAAGAAGGTATTTGTGCCGGTCTTTGAGGATGTAGTCGTGGTCATCTGGGTTATATTTCTGAAGTATTCCTTCAGGTGTGGTGTACCAATTGTACCAAACCGCATCGTTAGGCTGCAAGCCTCCGACCGTTCCGTAGGTGATCCTCATCGTTGAGTTGGCGTCCGGGTACTGCTCGACATCCTTGTGAAGCCTCATCCAGTAGAGGGCTTTCTTGTACTCTTTCCCAAGCTTGTTGACCCGTTGTCTTTTCTCCAACTGGTCCTTTCTGTTGTTGAATGTCGTTACAGGCGTGTCGGTCAGTATCCTGCGGAGAGGGTCGTTCTTCACCTCGTCGACTGACTGTATGCCGTCGATCCTGCTGAGGGATGAAATCACGCTCTTGTTCCAGATGTACTCCGCCATCGCTTTGTAGTCATCGCCGAAACGATCCAGCATCTTCACCTGGAACTTGCCGAAATAGGAGAACTCGAGATTCTCGAAATATTCCTTGCAGGCATATTCAAGAAGCTCTTTCTCCACTCTCGCGTCGGTGGCGGCAAAGCCTTCCCGGAGCGTCTCCTTGGCTCTTTCCACGCTGGACACATTCCCGGCGCGAAGCATATAGCGGCTGATGAAGGTTCCCCGGAACATGGTCTCGCGGAAGAACACCTTGTCCCTCTCGACGCTTTCTGTCTCTGAATAGATCGCCTTGAGATCCGGGATCAGAGTCTCCCACATCGCCTTGCGGTTAGGGGCGGCGTCGATCCATTTCTGCATCTCCTTCTCCTGCTCGATTTTCTCGTCCTTGACCCAGAACCTCCTGAAGCACTTGGCCATGCCGTCGTTGTTCTCCTGAATGTTGCTCAGGGAGAAGAACCATTCCGAATATTTCATCCTTACAATCGGATCCGCGTCCATCCATTTGCGGATGATGCTCATCTGGCCGCCTCTGATGGCGTTAGAGATGGGCAGATTGATTTTTTCCTGATAGTTGATCTCCGCGGAGGATGTGTACCTGTTGGTTCTGCCCGGGTAGCCGATGACCATCGCGAAGGATCCCGGATGGTAGCCGGCCAGGGAGATTTTCAGACTTTTTTCCCTCGTCACAGGCTTCCCGTCCTCGTAAATCCTGTAGATTGTGAAGTCACAGTTGTGCCGCGGCCAAGTCCAGTTGTCCTGGTTGCCTCCGAAGTAGCCGATGCTCTGTGGCGGAGCGGCCACCAGCCGTAGGTCGGTGTAGGTCTTATAGACAGACATATAGTATTTCTCTCCGGCCCACATGCTGCTGAGGATGCATTCCATTCCTGTGGCTTCTTTGTACCGCTTCTCCATGATCGCGCTGATCTTGCGTATCCCGAACGGCTTGCCGTTGGCGCGGAATTCCTTCATGATTCCCTTGACCTCCTCAGTGACATCGAAAACCTTTTTCAGGAAAAAGACGGTCTCTCCTTCGATCGGAATCTCCTCCTCGCTTGTCATGGCCCAGAAGCCGTCCTCCAGATAGTTATGCTCCGGGGTGCTGAGCTTAGCGATGTTCGAGTAGGCGCAGTGATGGTTGGTGATGATCAGCCCCTGGTCGGAAATCACGCTTCCTGTGCAGTAGAATCCGATCGACACCACCGCGTCCGACACCGCGGTTCCCGGTGCCTCGTCATTGTAGATCTCGTTCGCCGCGAGTTTCAGTCCCCGCGCCCTCATGTTCTTCTCCAAAGCCTCGTTGATGTCCTGGATCATCCACATCCCCTCATCAGCGAAGGCTGTGGCGCCGATCATCAGCGCCACAGCCATCAGAAATAATCTTGCTGTTCTCATCAATAGTCTATTCTTCAGTGTAAATGGTTGTCAAGATATTCCCGCTGGTAAGCTTTTCCGCCACCTTGCGTACATCCTCGGCAGTGATGCTTTCGTAGGCGGAGACCAGATCTATGTTCGGATCCACTCCGTTCCTGACATAGTTGACCACCTTGGAATTGAGATGAGTCATCACCTTCGATTTTCTGGCCTGGGACTCTCTTTCATTCTTTACCAGCCATTTTCTGGCTTCCTCAAGTTCTTTTGTCGTAGGCCCTTCGGTACAGAACACGGACACGACATCGTCAAGATCCCCGACGAGAACCCTGTAAAGATCCGGCCTAGTCTTGAATGTGATCTCGGATTCGCTTCTGCCCTTGTCCTTGATGCTTACCGAGGAGTTGAACCGGATAGAGTAGGTACCGCCCCGCTGTTCCCTGATCTGATAGAGCAGGCGTTGGGAAAGAATATAGTCGGTGAAATCCACTGCGGCGAGGTTCTCTGCCGTAGGCTTAACTTTGGAAGAGAACAATCTTGCCACGACCGTAAAAGGATTGATTTCCTTTTTGCCTGTCATCGAGAACTCCTGTCTGCCCTTGAAGACTGGAACACGGCCCTTCACTTTCGCCTTCTTTCCGACTTTCTCTCCGGCAGGGATCGAGGCGATGTACTTGCGGACATATTCCTTGATCCTTTCCTCGCCGATGTTGCTGGCGATGTAGATTGTCATTCCGGCGCTCGGATTAAATGCCTTGGAGTAGACTTCCTTCACTAGATCCATGCTGACTCCCTCCACATCGGTCGAGTCTATGTCAATCGACCAAGGATGCTTTCCGTAGATGAGTGAGTCGCAGGCTTGATTGAAACGAGCGGCATCTTTCTTAGGCTCACTGAGGGATTCCAGTTTCTTGTCCTTCATCTGCTCAAGAGCCTTGCCTTGAGGAAAATATGGATTAGTTACGGTCAGGGCGGCCATGCGGAAGGCGTTCTCGGCCTTCTTTTCGGGTGCGTTCGTGAGCAGACTTGCGAAATTGCCGCCGATCCTGAGGGATCTTGTGATCTCACTGCAATCAGGATCCTTTCCGATCTCGCCGTTTGTGGATCCGCTGAATCCTGCATCTGCCTTGATGAACTCTCCGGCAAAAAGGGCTGAGCCTAATTTGTCCTGCGGCAGGGCATTGCAGCCAGTGTCGAAATAGATGATCATGGAAAGGTCTGGTGTCGCCTTTACATCCTCCTTGACAGCCGTCCAATAGACCTTGGCTCCATTGCTGAGGATCCACTCCCTGGTCCCTTCCAGCCCCTTTACGGCTCTTTCCTTCACGATGCTTCCTTCGGAAGCGTTGACGGTAAGATCGATCTTGTTGAGGGTTAAATAGTTGGGCTTGACATCCTTTGCGCGGGCTTCTTGAAGCCGAGCCTTTGTCTCTTCCATGGAAGGCACTTTTCCCTTATCCTTCGGATTGGCGAACCAGGAGTAGATCTTGTCACTTTCAACAAAGACTTTCCTAATGTAAGGCTTGACATCCTCCAGCGAAATCTCTTTGATGATCCTGTTCTGGATCTCGTGCATGACCGCAGGATTGCTCAAGGCGTCTCCGCTCACGAAGTTGTTGTGGCACACTCCCACGAAGTCTTCGTTGGTCAGTGAAGCCTCGCTTTTAGGCCTTTCCAGATGGTAGCGCCTTTTGACGAGGGCCTTGGAGGTCTCCAGCTCGTCGTAGGAGATTCCATATTCAATCATGGATTTCTCGTTTTGGGCGTAGAAGTCAATGAGGTCGATCATCCGGGCATCCTTCCTGCCAAGAATCGTGTAGAGATCGACGTAATAGTCCTTTGCCTCGGAATAGTTTACCATTACCGCCGATTTCGGGGCTTCCTTTCCGCTGCGGATCTGCTCCTTCATCCTTTCGGTCATCACATTGGCCAGAATGTCGCGAATGTAAAGATCTTTGTAGAACTCCTCGGTGGAGCGTACCTCCCTGTCAGGATAAGGCATCCTGTAGAAGATCTTCAGGGCCGAGAAACTGAGTGTGGAATCTATCAGGTTCTCGAAGATCGGCCCGTTGGCCTCCGGCGCGCGATAGACTTCCTTGGGTGTTGGGTTGACGGCCTTTGGTATGTCAGAGAACTTGCTGATGATTTTCTGCTCCATCTTGTCGGCATCGATGTCTCCGACCACGATGATTGCCTGGAGGTCAGGACGGTACCACTTGTGATAGAAGTCCAGAATGTCCTCCCTCTTGAAATTGTTTATCACGTCAAGAGATCCCAGTACAGTTCTTTTTGTCTGCTTGGATCCCTGGTAGACGAGGTTGGTCTGTGACGTGAAAAGAGTCCTTCTGGAATCGAATCCTCTTCTCCATTCCTCCCGTATCACACCTCTCTCGTTGTCAAGTTCGTCCTGCTCGCAGAGAATGTCTCCTGACCAGTCGTGTAGGATCAGAAGCAGCGAATCCACAAAGGACTCCCTTGCGACAGGAGCTTTGTCGATGTGATAGCAGGTCTCGCTTTTGGAGGTGAAGGCGTTCACATTCGCCCCAAAACGTACGCCGTTTCTGCCAAGGAACTCAAGCATCTGCTTATCCGGAAAATGCTTTATCCCGTTGAAAGCCATGTGCTCAAGAAAATGAGCCAGTCCGTTCTGATTGTCTTCCTCCTGAAGCGCTCCAACATTATGGACAATGTAGAAGTCAGCCACTCCGGCAGGGTTGGCGTTATGCCTGATGTAGTATGTCAATCCGTTGTCGAGTGTTCCTGTCTTGATCTGTCTATCCACCGGCAGAGGCTGTGCGGTCAGACTGAGCGCACCCAACGCCAATGTGGCCGACGTGATGAAAAGAGTTTTTAAAAATTGCATCCTATTGTGAATATGATTGTGTTCCTGTAGTTCCCGGTAAGGTACTCCCTTTCAGAGAGCAGACGGTGGTAAGAGTCTGCCAGATCCATGAATACGGAATAGTGGCGCCTGCCCGTTTCCTTGACCAGGGTGAAGCGGACGGAGGCGGCCCCCCCCGCCGAGGAGGCGTGGAAATATTCAAAGTTCCTGTTCAGGTAGGTGTCGTTGGTACGCGGGTTCCCGGTTGCGGAGGAGTACTGTCCGTCCTCGTTCTTCAGATCGTCCCCGGCGAACGAATAATCCCCTCCCAAGGTGATGGACAAGAAGTTGTTCCCCATCGGAAAGTTCTTGACCCCGGTCAGGTTGACCGTGTTGCGGGCGATTCTCTGTTTCCTGTAGAAAGGATATGATGTTGCGGTCTGGTTCACACCGAACCTCTCGTAGCCGACAGACAAGGCCCAAGGAACAGGGCTGAAGATGCCCTTGTGACCGTCGGCCTGTCTCTCGATCGAGTAGCGTGCCTTGATTCTGCCCACGGTCTTGTCTCCGACTTCCTGACTTCCGAAATACTGGATCTCGGAACTCTGCCCAGGTTTGGTTGAGACCCTGTAGGAGTTCTCTTTGTTGAGCGAGGTCATTATGTTCCAGTTTCCGTCAATCCTGTTGTTGAATTTGCCGGTCTTGAAGGTGACCCTGACTCCGAGATCGTACCTCATTCCGTCGTAGTCACAGAACTTCACGGTGCCGCTGCCTTTCTTCCCGAAGTAACCACTTCTGTAGGCCGCTCCCAGATCTATGAAGGTGTTTACCCCGCCGACGCTGAATTCGGCCTGTGCGCTTCCGCCGAAGAACTGGTTGAACATTGGACGCTCATAGCTGACAGACACGAACCCGTTGTCTCCCTCAACGACCTCTACCTTGCCGAAGCTGGCTCCGTAGTCGATCAGGTAGTAGTACTGCCTGTCAATCGTTCCGAAAAGCTTTTCAAGTATGGTCTCGATGGTCTTGGTGTACCTCAAGCTGACTCCGAAAGCGGCCTTGCCCCTTGGCAGTGAATACTTTGCGCCTAACGACGCATCCAGATCCATCCATTGGTTATACGCCCGCGGATCCTTACGCTTGGCGTAGTCGGCGCTCTGGTAAGAGACCTTCCCGGCAAGCGTGAGCCTGTTGGTCAATGAATATGCCATCGCACCCTCAAGGGTGTATTTCTCCAGAGTCTTCGACCCGGTCGTCGTGTCGGAGTTCTCGACAAAGTTGATCGGATTGTAGTAAGGGTCCAGAAGGATAGGCCCTCCCATATCCTTCCCTTTGAAATAACTGTAGTCCACCCGGCCGTAGAAAGTGATCCTGTCGGAGACTTTCATGTAGGAGGCAGCCTCCAGGCCTGGCTTTAGGCAGTCCGGACTCTCGTGTAGATCAATCAATCCTCCGTTCTTCTTTTCAAGCCAAGCCCTGACGGTGGAGAGCCGGCCTGTTAGGGGCGATGAGATTCCGGCAGGATTGGAAGACCGTATCCACGGGGACGAGTCTGAGAAACGGGAATATTCATCCTTCCACTCTTCTCCGGTCTGTGACCAGGCCGGAAGAGCGGAAAGGATGAACATTCCTAAAAACGATAGGATTCTTGAACCCATGATTTACTTTTTGATGGAAGAGACCTTTCTCTGGTGGAAATCGTTCTTTGAATTGTTTGTGTCCTTGTAGATGATGTGCGCACCCTTGGCGATCGATGCCTCGGCGTCGATTCCTGAAGGGTCAGTGGAACCGCCCTCTTCAGCCTCGGTGCCGCCGGCATAGTTGTAGACCAGTTTACCCTCGTTCTCGGCGAGAGCCTCGGTGGCTTCCTTGTCAACATTTCTGTAGACGGTGAAGCCTTTTTTGCCTGTGAAAACTATGTAGCCGGCGTCAACGCTGTCAAGAAGCCTCTTGTTGGACTTCTGGAGATTGGCGTTGTCAAAGACCTCGACACCGTCCTTTATCCACTTCACAGGGATCTTGGCGCAGTTGAAAGCAGGCTTTCCGGTAGGGGACTCTATGTTTTCAGGATTCGTGACGAAATCCTTGGCGCTGGTTCCTTCCGGAGAGAAGATGAAGAAGGCCGGAGATGTCTTGGAGATGCCCCATGCGCTGCCCATTCCGTAGCAGTAAGTCTTGAGATAGTTGCTTGCAGGGATGGACGCTGAAGGAGCCGGATAGTAGCTGACATTGCTGAAGACCTCAGGGTCGTAGAAGACGTAGTCGGCCTTGCTCAGGTCTACCGAGTTGCGGTAGGTCTCCGTATGGTTGATGGCTCCGGTGATGGAGATGACAATCTGTGAGTAAGGAGCGATTCTCACGTTCGTATCGAACCACCAGCATGCGGTCCAAGCCGGAATGTAGTCGGAATAGGTGAGCTTGCCGTCTTTGAGGTAGTTGTTGGTGGCATTGGCATTGGCCGGATTTCCGATCGCGAACGCGAACTTACTTGCGTCGGCCTCAACAGGAGAATTGTTGTACAGGATGACATATTTGTCCAAGGCGTAGTCCTTCGCATCCTCGTTGTCCATACAGCCTGCAAAGTACAACTCCTTGATGATGACCTGGCTTGTTGTGGACTCGGACAGTTCAAGCCTGAAGCTGTTGGTCCCGTTGTCGACTACCGTGACAGCAGGGTTCGTTCCGTTGAATATGCTGGATTCTTTGTAAACTGTCGCCGATGCTTCGTAGATTCCGGCCACAAGCTGGAATGTCGCTGTGCCGTTGACTGTTGTTGCCTTGTAGGCTGTAGAGGATGACTTGTCTGTTACGGTCACCTCAACGGCATCCGTGACAGGCTCGTTGCCGATAACGACCTGGATTGTCACATCGTTGATCTTGGCGCTTTCGTCTTTCTTGCAGGCCGTGAATGCGGCGGTCGCGGCAAGAATAATGTAGATGAACCTTTTCATTTGAATTTTGTTTTTAATTGTTGGTTTGTTATAGTTCGCCTTAGAATTTCAGCCTTAATGTCAGACCATAATAGAAAGCCGGAATCAGCGTCCCGCCTGTCACAGAGAAATACTGCTGCGACTTCGTGGAGTACACTTGTCCCATGTTCCTGAAGAAGTTGTTGGCGTAGAAGGAGATTGAGGCGATGTCGCCGACTTCCTTCGTCACGCTGAAGTTCGCCGAGAAGAACGGTGAGAGGTAATCTTTCTGGAAGGCGTAGTTGAAGGATGTCCTTTCCACCAGCTTGCAGAGGTTGTCGTAGAGCTCCCTGTCGTTGTCCCTGGCCCAGATGAAATCCTTTAGGAAAGGCTTTGGAGTCGGATCCCAGTAGCTTGAGTAATACTCAGGATAGGTGACTGTCTTGACCCGCCTGTCCATGAATGACGGGTCTTCACTTGGAAGGTAGGAGGAATCATCATCGACAGCATAGGTCCTGACACCTCCGTCGGTCTCGCTGAGGGCTCTGGAGTACTTCAATAGAGAGCCTTCCAGTTTGGCTGAGATGATCATCCTGACCCGAGGAATATGGGTGGTGACAGTCACGTTCATCCTTAGCGTCCTGGACTCGCTTCCATTGTTTGTCTTGTTGCCCCCGACATACCAACCTATGTACTTGTAAGGAGTGTTGTCGGTCATTCTGATGGTGGTTGGAGAATAAGCCAGGAGGTCCTGGTTGACCGTCCTATAGGCGTAGTAGTTGCCGTCAAGGCGGATGTCGGTGTTTATCGGATTGATCCTTTTGAAGTCGATCACCCACTCCAGTCCGTAACGATTGATAGGAGTCCCGCTGTTCGCCGCGTATGTGTGATGTGTGAGAGACTCCCTTGTGACACCTGTTATGGTCTGTGGCCCGAGTGCCCCGGTCTTGTCGGAAACAGTCACGACACCGGTTTTCCGGTCGATGCTGTAAACTCTGTCATTTACCGGAATCGTGCATGACTGAAGCGCTTTCTGATCGGTGTAGTTGTACGTGAACGCTTCGTAGGCCTTGTTCATCGAGAACGCCTTGGCGGTTTTGTTCCAGTACCCGGCCAGGGATATTCTTGTACCCGCAAGGTTTATCTCCATTCCGAGCTCCCCTTGGTGGTTGCGCTGCCAGACAAGGTCAGGGTTGTACTCGATGGTCGCCGGCATTATGTAGTAGGCATAGTAGGCGTTGCCGTCGTCAGCTGTCGGTGGATTGAAGATCTGTATGTCCCTGTAGTTCGGCTGAGGGTATAGGATTGAGAATGAAGGCTGCTTGACGGCCACGCCCCAACTTGCCCTGAAGGCGAGACTCTGCACGAACTTCCCTCTGCGGCCTTTGGCTGAAAACACGGAGTATTTCGCGTTGAATCTTGGCGACAGACTGGTCGTGGTGCCATACTCGGAACCCTTTATGAATGTGTTCTCCGCTCTGAGTCCGGCAATCAGGTTGAGATGTGACTCTTTGCCGATCGGTATGGAGACATTCTCCTCCGCGAACAAGGCGAGGTTGTTCATGAACGGGATCTCGCTATAGTCGTAGGTCCTGTACGTAGGCGCGTTGCTAAGGTCTTCCGAGTGTTCTCCCTTACCTAGGTTGGCGTCCGCATTCCAGTCTGCGCCGAGTTTGATCTTGTTGTTGACCTTCCCGAACTTCTTTGCCCAGTTGCCCTTGAGGGTGAGTTTGTAGGAGAAAGGCTTGTCGTCCAGGAACATTGTGTTGTACCAATAGCCGCGAGGAATCATGATGGCCGCCGCGTCCGGATTAGCGGAGTAGTCCTCGGCCACAAAATAGCCTTCTTCCTTTCCATGCAGGGCCACTGTTCCGGCGGCGCTGGAATACCTCTTCCTGGTCTCGCTGAGTTTGTTGGATCTGACTACCGAGCCTTTGAATTCGAGGTTGGTGATCCATGGTTTGCTCAGAAGCCAGTTCATTTCGACATTTGCCCTTAGCGTGTTGTCCTTTTGTTTCTCGTAAGTGCCGATAAGCAGATCCGGGTCGGCTTTCGTGTCGCTTCCTCCGAGGTTGCCTGTGATACCGAAGGAAAACCTTAACGGAGTTTCGCTGAACATTCCGTTGTTGAATAGGTTGGAATAGTTCAAAGAGATCTGCTTGCGGTTGTAGGACTCGTACGGCGAGCGGCTGTCTTTCACGGATCGCGTGTATTCGACATTGGCGTTCAGAACACCGCCTGAGACCCCGTTCCGGCTCTGTCCGAGACCGAAGCCTTTGCTGACGGAGAACTGTTTTGTCTTTGGGTTTGTCGTCATTGTCACCAAGTATGGGGCTAGTCCTTTCTTGGTGTTGACCTTGACGATTCCGGCGCCGATGTCACCATATTCAACGGATGGAACTCCGGAAATCACTTCCACGGACTCCACATTGCTTGATGCTATGTTGTTGATTGACGCACCCTTGATCTCTGAGAAGGAGGCGTTGTTCGAAATTCTTACACCATCTACTTCGACAGCGGTGCCGAAGGAGGAGTTGCCAGCCTCGGTCGCCTCTCCGGCCCGGAGATTGAATCTATTGGTGGAGAGAAGGCTTGGATTCGCGGTGGCTCCTCCTGGTAGTAGGCCTCCTATGTCCGAAAGGCTAACCATCTGGACATGATCAAGCGCTGTCCTGTCCATGGTCCGGCTCGTAGTCGCGCTGTTCTCGTTCTCCTTGGCGGTTACGACAACTCCTTCCAGGCTGAGGTTGTCCTCGCTCAGGAGAGCCTTGTACCCTGTCAGATCCTTGCTGATGATGATGGACTTGGTGTCGGTGACGAATCCGAGGCAGGAGACGCTGATCGTGTTTTTACCGGCCGGAACTTTTTTGATTGTGAACTGTCCTTTATCGTCGGCTACCGCCCATTGCTCACACTCCACGGCCACCACAGTCGCGAATTCCACAGGCGTCTTGGTTCTCTTGTTCACCACCGTTCCAGAGATGGTGTAGGTCTGGGCAAGAGATACGGCGCAAGGCAGGAGCAGAATCAGTATCAAAAAAAGTCTCCGCATGGTCTATTGATTGATGTTCAATTATCTTTCCCTGATGACATCGCCGTGATCCTTCACCACTGCTTCTTTCCACTTCTCCGTGTAGCCAGGCTGGGTGAGTCCGGCAGGGGTGCCTTCGTGCCATCTTGAATGCTTGAACGAGCCGTCGGCGTTCTGGGCCTTGACGTTGCCGTCGATGAACTTCACCAGAAGCAACTCCTCAAGGGCCACCCAGTTGTCGAACTGGGTCTGTGCGGTGCTTACTGAATACTCGGTGAGCATCTTCCTGACGGAGGCGAACCAGTCCTTGCTGTCCAGACCTTTCTTCTCGGCTTTCGGAAGGATGGCGTTGTAGGCCTCAAGAGCCTTGCGGTCCATCTCGGCGAGTTTAGAGTCCATCTGTCCGTTCTCAAAGCTGTCGATAGCCTCGCGGACTGTCGGAGCCATGATGTTGTAGGCCTTGTAGCAGGCGTTGGCGACACGGTTGTTGATCCAGAAGGAGGCGGTAGGGGAGTACTTGAGCATGTTCCCGTTGCCTACCCTGAAGCATTCCGGCACCTTGTCGGTGCAGGTGTAGATCGGGGTGAGGTAGGATGTCGCCGCATCGTCTGTTCCGAACCAGAGGACTCCGCCGACAACGTCCGGGAGGTCGTGCCTTGACTGGCCGACGAACCAGAAACCTGTCTGCTGGGTGGCGATGGCCCTCTCGTTGACATAGCGCCAGCCCTTGTACTCGAAGCCCATCGGCCTCCATCTGTAAGGGAGGGCGTTGCCGCCGGCTCCGATGTCGGTGGTCATGTCCAGAGGGGTTCCCTCGAAATGATCCCTCATCGCGTCGGCCACATTCTTCACGGAGATCTTCCTGGCCGGTTTCACGAACAGCGGCATCCTGTGGCTGAGATCCTTGCCGGTGATGTAGTCGTGGTAGGCCGAGGCCGGCTCGGTGATGGTCTTTCCGTCCTTTTCGTAGGTGAATTGTCCGTCGCAGAGGATGTTGAAGGCACTCCATGCCCTTGCGTCGCAGCCCCTTACGGTTCCGAAATCGGCCGGGCAGTAGGCGGCGCTGAAATCGAAGTCCTCATCCTTGCCGTCAAAGTAGCCTTTCTCTCTCGCGAAGGAGATCACGTCAGGGGCGTAGAGGCAGTTCTCCGGGTCGTTCAGCGGGAAGGTCTGGATGCGTGCCTGGTTGGCGTGCGAGCAGATGTAGCCGTCAGGAATCCTCCTGGCCACCCAGACGAAGCCTTTGCGGATGTTCTTTCCGTCCTTCATCTCGCATCCCTTTCCGATGAGATCCATGATCCAGGCCTCGTCCTTGTCGGCTATCGAGAATGTCTCCCCTTCGGAAGCGTAGCCATATTCATTGGCCAGATCCACGATGACCTGGATCGCCTCCCTTGCGGTGCGGGCCCTTTGCAGGGCGACGTAGATCAGTGAGCCATAGTCCATTATCGCCGTGCTGTCCTCCAGCTCAGGTCTTCCGCCCCAGGTGGTTTCGGCGATGATGAGCTGATGCTCGTTCATGTTGCCGACCGTCTTGTAGGTGTGGGCTACCTGAGAGATCTGTCCCATCGGTCTGTAGGAGTCCCAGTTGATGATGTCCAGCATCGCGCCGGGTTTCCAGTTTGCCGCAGGGTGGAAGTACAGCTCTCCGAACAGCACGTGCGAGTCCGCCGCGTATGAGATTATGTTCGAGTTGTCGGTACTTGCTCCCCTTGTCACGATGATGTTGGTGCAGGCGTCCGACTGGTGGTTCGCCGCCAGCAGAACGAGGAGCGCCGTAAGCGCTTGGAGGGTTGAGTGTCTAGCCATTTTGCGATTAACGTATTATTGTTTAATTTTGTTACATCTTTTTTCAAAATGTAAAGATATGAAAAATATTTTGCTTGCGGTCGTTTGTCTGGCCTTTTCGTCACTGACTGTTTTCGCCCAGCAGAATCCGCCGAGTCCGGAGGAGCAGGAGAAGAAACTGGCGGAGTTCATTCAGAAGGAGGTAGACCGTTGGGAGATGACCTTGAAACTGGAGGATTGGCAGGTTTTCTATGTGGATTCCATCCTTAACCACGACTACCGCGCCATGCAGGAGGAGATGAACAGCCTTTCCTCCGCGAAAGTCTCCAATTTTGACATCTACACCAAGACAAGTGACAAATGGGCCGAGAACATCTATGTGGCGTTCCGGAAGGTGCTGAACGGTGATCAGTGGTCGAAATATCTCAAGAGCGGTGCGGCTCGCGACAGGAAGGCGCGTGAAAAAAGAAAGGCAAAGATGGAAAAGTCTTCCGCCAAACTTCCGGAAAATGATTAAATTTGCAGGAATATTTTCGTGACTGTCATGAAAGAGAGAATAGAACAGCTGCTCGCGGATGTGCGCGGGCTGAATTGCAAGACCGCCAAAGATGTTGAGGAGGCCCGTGTAAGGCTTCTTGGCAAGAAAGGAGAGATCACCAAGCTTTTCGAGGAGTTCAGGACCTATGGCCCGGAACTTAAGAGGGAGTTTGGCCGTACGATAAATGAACTCAAGCAGGTCGCCCAGGCCAAGATTGACGAGCTTAAGGACAAGACGGCTTCCGTGGGAGCGTCTGACGGCCCTAAGGAGGATCTTTCGATGCCGGGAGTTCCGTTCGAGCTTGGGTCGAGGCATCCGGTGTCGATTGTCCGTCAGGAGATCGTTGACATATTCAGAAAATTCGGCTACGATGTGGCCGAGGGACCAGAGATCGAGGATGACTACCATGTGTTCGAGGCGTTGAACTTCCCGCTGAACCATCCGGCCAGAGACATGCAGGACACCTTCTTCGTGTCCGCCGGTCATCCGGATCCGCTTCTGCTGAGGACCCACACATCCTCCGTCCAGGTGCGTGCGATGGAGACCATGAAGCTTCCTATCCGTGTCATCTGCCCTGGCCGTGTGTTCAGGAACGAGGCGATCTCCGCCCGTGCCCACTGCATCTTCCATCAGGTCGAGGGTCTCTACATCGACGAGAATGTGACGTTTGCCGACCTCAAGCAGGCCATCCTTCTTTTCGCCCGCGAGATGTTCGGTCCTGACACCCAGATCAGGATGCGTCCGTCCTACTTCCCGTTCACCGAGCCTTCGAGCGAGATTGATGTGAGCTGCAACATCTGCCACGGCAAGGGCTGCAACATCTGCAAGGGAACAGGCTGGCTGGAGATCATGGGCTGCGGAATGGTTGACCCGAATGTCCTTGAGGCTTCCGGCATCGACAGCAGGAAGTACAGCGGCTTCGCTTTCGGAATGGGTCTGGAGCGTATCGCGATGCTTAAGTGGCAGGTTAACGACCTACGTCACTACTTCGAGAACGACCTTCGCTTCCTTTCCGAGTTCAAGACTTCGATAGAGGTATAAGTCTTTTTGATGCAAACTTTGAAAATTCTTCAGAAAAAGTTTGCAGAATAAGAAAAAAGCACTACCTTTGTAATCCCAAAGCACTGCTGCGGGGAACATGTTTGCGGAAATAGCTCAGTTGGTAGAGCACGACCTTGCCAAGGTCGGGGTCGCGAGTTCAAGTCTCGTTTTCCGCTCCAAAGGCCATCCGGAATCCGGGTGGCCTTTTTGGTAAATTCCCCGACTTGAACTCGCGACCCGCTCCCCGAGGGAGCTGTCGGCTCTATAGGAACCTGGCAAGATGTTGCCTCCACCCTTGTGCTGTCCGAACGAACCTTGCGACCATAATTTTACAAAACACGTTCACGCTAAAAGGCCTTAGAATGCCGCCAATCAATGAATATGCTGAAAAACTTTCACTTTCCCTTTAGACTTTTTCAGCACAATCATGGCTCCACCGCCTCAAGATGCTCTTTTGGCTGAACGTATTTTGTAAAATTACTTCCTTCAAACATTGAGGAAGACGTTTGCAACCAGGATATATAAGATGGCTGGGGACAAGTGCGAAGATTCTTTGGTGTGTTAAGGCATAGTAGTTCTTAGATTACCCGTGCCTATATCGGCTTCGCGCAACAGGAGATGCCTGATACCGATGGTATGAAGAATGGCTCCTGACTAACCTTGTGATCCATTCTTCTTCTGCCATGTCTGTTATGGTTTTCAAGAGCGGATATTTCCAGAACTTGTTCTGCGAGGGCTTTCTCTTTTTCTTTAATTATTAGTGATGCGAAAGCTAACGCATCACTAATGCTGTTATATGGCTAGTTGATATAGCCGTCTCTGGAAGTTTACCGAACATCATCCTCAAAAACTCATCGGCACTCACCGGAATCCCATCAGCACCCCAGGTCAGGTATGCCTTCCTCGCCATCCCAGTCCGTGTCCTTGAAATGCTCAGATACTTTCAAGAAGTCATAGATAGTGAAGAACAAATGCTTATGCTGCATAATATACGACTTTTTGAGAGAAGGACTTAACAAAAATCGCTATCTTTGTGGAAACTACGAATGAATATGAAAAAAGGATTGGTGTTTCTATTTGGCGTCTTTGTCGGTGTCATTATTGCCTTTATTGGTGCCTACATATATGCGACATCTAATAATACCTATAGTGATAATAGTGTCCGTAATAGCCCAATAACCTGGTATGAAGAACCCTATGAGGCAATCACTTTTCATAATGGGGCAGACGTTTTCCAAATGCTCCAAGATGATTATGGCTTATCACGCCCTAAAAACCACCAAGATGGCTTTGACATCTATCTAATCCACGGAGAGCAAATCTATGATGGCAAACATATCGCAAGGAATAAGTTCTACATCAAGGGTGTTTATACCTACACGGATACCCAAAACAGAGTGCGCAATGTTCCGGTGATTGAGTCGGTGAATTAGCCAGGAACTATACTTTTCCTCTGGAACGGCAATATTCATAGAACAAAATAGACTATATTTGCAGCGTGAAACCACGAGGCCCGTTCCTTCCCGTAAGGGGGACGACTTCTTTCATTTTTTTGAATATGACTGCCGCATCAAAGGGAAACAGGTTCAATCTGGCGTTCAACATATTCCTTGTCACGGGGATGCTGGTCGCTGTCACCATCACCACCATATTCAAGCTCCAGCAGCCTGGGGTCAGGACATTCATGCTGCTTTTGGCGGCGTTCGGGTCGGTGATGGGGGTCGTGAACACGGTGATGTCGGCCAACGGCAACATCCTGACGTTTGTGTTTGGCTTCATCGACGTGCTGATCGGGACGATCGTCTATCTCGACAACGGCATCATGGGGAACTTCGCCCTGCATGCGTTTTATTTTCTGCCGATGCAGTTCATCGGGTTCTGGCAATGGAGCAAAAGAGGGGCTAAGGTGCGTACGGAAGACGGAGGGAAGTCGAGCCTCCAGGCGCGGAGGCTTACCGCGCGGCAATGGGCGTGTCTCACGGTGGGAATATCCATCGGCATCGCGGCTCTTTACTTTATATTATTATATGTGGACGGGGCCAAGCTTGCGGCGGGGAAGATCACCGAGGTGGACAAGCCGAAGATCCTTCTCGACGCGGTCGTGATGATTCTGAACATCGCAGGGCAGGTGCTGATGAGTCTGGCGTTCATGGAGCAGTGGTACATCTGGCTTCTGGTGAACATCTCCTCGATCTCCCTGTGGTCAGTGGCGGTCATAAACGGTGCCGGTTCCGGCAATGCCGCGGTGATGCTTATCAAGTACGTCTTCTACCTGCTCAACTCCATCAATGGCTTAAGAATATGGTTGAGCCTGTCGAAGCGCCGAAGCCTGTAGGTGGTCCATTCCGCCAAATTTGGAGATTTAACTATTTTTTACTTACTTTGTGGCGCTGTTTGTTCTCGGATTCAAGGAGGACAGTTTGTAACAGCATAATTAGTAGGGATATACTTATTTTAATTATTTAATTTATGACTGAAGAAGAAATTGTAAAGCAGGTCAAAGCGATTATCGTTGACAAGCTGGGCGTTGAGGAGTCCGAAGTGACTGAGAGCGCCAACTTCACAAATGATCTCGGAGCTGATTCTCTTGACACAGTTGAGCTTCTTATGGAGTTTGAGAGAGTGTTCGGAATCAAGATTCCTGATGAGGAGACAAGCACAATCGCAACCGTTAAGGACGCGATCGACAAGGTCAAGGAGAAGCTCGCCGGCAAGGAGGAAGCATAATAATCCTTTGACAGAAAGAATAAAGCCTCGGATCTTGGTCCGAGGCTTTTTCTTTAGATAATCACGGCCTTGACCGAAAAAATAAAATGGCAAATTTTGGTAACGTGCAAAATTTGCCATTTTATTTTTTCGGTCCACTGCCCCAATCTATTTCTCTGGATATCCTTTAGGAATGGCGAAGGTCACTTTCAGTTTCGGCTTCTTGCCTTCGGCCTTCGGGCCGCGCAGGATGGCGCGGTAGTAGCGATCCTTGTCCAGCTCTGTGCTGGAAGTCGTTTTGGTGGCCGAAGAATATGCGTATTGGGCCATTGTCTGATAGTTGTAGTAGTTGTTGTAGTACCCGTAGCCTCCGTAGCCACCATATCCATAGCTGCCATAACCTCCATAACCGCCGTAGCCTCCGTAGCCTCCGCCGTAAAGCTGGTTCATGTACGAGTAGTAGGCCAGCTGCTGGTAGAACTGGGCTGTCTGCTCAGCCGACGCGTCGGTTGTAGTGGTTCTCTCGTACCACATTATGAGAAGCCAGATGTCATAGCTGGACAGCTTGCTGTCATCGGCTTTTTTCCTGATGATCTGCTGCACGTGGTGCGTGATGTCCGGCGAGTAGTTGCACAATGACCTGTTGATGTCGCCCTGGTTCTCATCGGACGCGCTTGCGTCGGTAAGCCCGGCGAAGGTCACGGTCGTGTCAGTGCTTATCTTGATTGTCGGGCTGAGAACCTTAGGGTAGCGGAACATGGTCGTGTAGTCATCCGGGAAGTCAAAAGGCATCTCTATCGTCGCCTTGGAGATGAGCGCTGTCGCAGGATTGCCTCCCTGCTTGATTATCGCGCTGTTGACAAGGCTTTGGATCTCCGAGGCCGGGATGACCGGCTTGATCCCGCTGCCTCCCTCGATGTAGATCTTGTCCCCGGCCTTGCCGATCAGGTGGTCGGTCTCGTGGCGGTCCACATTGAACACGTACTGTGAAGGAAGTGTCCTGACTTTGATCAGCGAGTCAAGATTCTGCATCTTGACAGGGCTGAAGTAGAACATCACGCTCGAATCCCTCCTCTCTCCTTTGAACTCTCCGTTGAAATAGAGGATGGCATAGTTGTCAGTCCTGGCGAGATACGTTCCGCTTGTGCTTTTGACGCTCTCCAGAATGTCAAACTTGTACATGTCGAACCTGCCGCCGTAGCCGCTCGGGTCATCGGTGCAGATGTAGATGCCCGGGAACTTCTTCCTGTAGGTGTCCAGATCCTTAAGGTCGTCCTGCGTGATGCCCAGGTACTGTTTTCCATATTCCTCGGTGAACTCGAACGCCAGGGAGTCCTGTCCGTTCGCCACAGGCACGCCTTTGGTGATCCGTTTGTTACCGTGTTTGATCTCGGCCCTTGAGAAGTAGTCCTTCGAGCCGAGTGGCTCGGAAAGGGCGTAGACATTGACGTTCTGAAGGATGTTGCTCTGGCTTTCGTCAGCGACGGAGACGGAATCGACCGCCGCCTTGAACTTGAATTTCTTGAACACGGGATTCTTGCCGAAATCAACGGTGTCCAGCACTGGCACGAGCGTCACGACGCTGCCCCTGCTGAACAGGCCGAAAGTCTCGTCCCGGATGGAGCCGATGGTTATTCTTCTTGATGAATAAGCCGTCAGGCTGTCGATGGACTTCATCCAGATCTCGTCAAGGTCGAATTCCGCCGTGTGGAAATCGTACCTCTGGTCGGTAGGTATAAAATCACCGCCAAGGTTCTCGTCTGTTCCGACGCAGGACACAAGGCCGGCTATCAGAATTATGGCTGCTGCCGTGAGCTTTCTCATTTGCTACAATTGTTGATAAAAACCATCGTATTCCTCGATGTAGCGACCGCTGCTGATCGAGTCCTCGCTGAAAGGAAGGATCGGCATGCTCCTCTCCTCGCAGAACTTGACAAGTTCCGGGGCGACATCCTTGTCGCCTAAGATTATGCCGTCCGAATACAAGGCTGCTGTTTTCGCAAGATTTATGCCAGTCGGCTCCTCCAGGAGGGAGACATCCGCAGGCTTGATTCCTCCGAAAAGCACGTTGTCTTTCAGTGATGGGGACAGCTTCTCTTCCGCCGCCTCGTTGTAGAGCGAGGTGACGATCCTGCTTCCGCTGAAGATCGGGTCGCCGTTGTAGGCCTTTTTCAGATAAAGCGGGACAAGGTGTGAGATCCAGCCCTGGCAGTGGATGACATCCGGCGCCCAGCGCAGTTTCTTCACAGTCTCAAGAACGCCTCTGGCGAAGAAGATTGCTCTCTGGCCGTTGTCCTCGAAGAATTTCCCGTCCGCGTCGTACGAGATCTGCTTGCGTCTGAAGTAGTCCTCGTTGTCAATGAAGTAGACCTGGATCCTGGCTGAGGAGATCGACGCCACCTTGATGACCAGCGGCCTGTCCACGTCTCCGATGATGATGTTCATCCCGGAAAGCCTTATGACTTCGTGAAGTTGGTTCTTGCGTTCGTTGATGCAGCCATAGCGCGGCATGAACGCCCTGATTTCCTTTTTTCTTTCCTGAATGCCCTGCGGCAGACAACGCCCTATCCTCGAAAGCGGAGTCTCGGGGAGGAAAGGCATGATTTCCGAATTGACGAATAAAACTCTGTTGACAGGTTTTCCCATGTTAATTTTCTTGACTTACAAAGGTAAGAATTTTTTTTCATATTTCGATATTTCACTATCTTTGAAACCAATTTGGTGTATTGTGCGAAAATGACGGCAGGAGAGAATAAACTAATACGCAGGAGACTTGTCGGCGCGTGGCTGTCCACGGTAGTCAGCATCAGTCTGGTGCTGCTGCTGGTCGGTGTGGCCGGCCTTCTGGTGGCCAACGCCAGGAGCGTCTCCGACTATTTCAAGGAAAACATGCAGATTTCCGTGCTGATGAAGCAGGAGGTCAGCGATGACGAGGCGATGGAATATGTCTCGGATCTGGATGCGGCACCTTTCATCAAGAGTACCCGCTTCGTGTCCCGGGAACAGGGAACGAAGGAGATGTCCGAGCTTCTCGGGGAGGATTTCCTCAGTGTGTTCGAGGCTGCTCCAATACCCGTCTCCGTGGATGTCACGCTCAAGGCTGAATATGTCTCCTCGGACAGTCTGGAGGTCGTGAAGAAAGTGATCGGCGCGTCACCTTTGGTCGATGAGATCGTCTATCAGCAGTCCCTGGTGGACAAGCTGAACACGAACCTGCGTAAGATCTCGATGGTTCTCGGGGTGTTCATCGCCCTTCTGCTGTTCATTTCCTTTGTCCTGATCAACAATACGGTCAGACTGAACGTCTTCTCAAGAAGATTCACGATCCACACCATGAAGCTCGTCGGGGCGACAAAGTCTTTCATCCGCGCCCCTTTCCTGGTGCAGGCGGTGTTCCAGGGGCTGTTCTCGGCTCTCCTCGCCATAGTGATGCTGGTCGGGATCCTGTTCTTTGTCAGGAATGAGTTCGAGCAGCTTTTCGAGGTGTTCAGGCTGGACCTGCTCCTGATGGTGATGGGGGTCGTGGTGCTGGCGGGGATTGTCATCTGCGTGGTCAGCACGACTTTTGTTGTCGGACACCTGGTGTCCCTCTCGAAGGATGAATTGTATTGCTAATCAAAATATTCATGAATATGTCTGAAAACACAAAAATGCCGATGACGGGGAAAGGGTTGAGGCTGCTTCTGATGGGGCTTATTGTAATGGTCGCCGGCTTCGTGCTGATGATCGGTGGCGGAACCGTCGATCCCGACAGGTTCAACTGGGCGATGTTTGATTTCAGAAGACTGGTCGCCGCCCCTCTGGTGATCATCTGCGGAATCGTCATAGAGGTCGTGGCGATCATGGCCAGGCCGAAGGATCGGGTAGATAACGACAAGGAATAGGTTATGGATTGGTTGCAGGCTCTTCTTCTAGGAATAGTGCAGGGACTCACAGAGTTCCTGCCCGTCAGCTCCAGCGGTCATCTGATGATTGTCAAGGAGTTGCTGGGGGTTGACAGCGAGGGTTTTCTCGATTTCACGGTGACGGTCCATCTGGCGACCGTCCTGAGTACGATCGTGGTGTTCTGGAAGCCTATATGCAGGCTTCTGGCCGGGCTGTTCAAGTTTACCTACAATGATGAGACAGACTATGTCTTCAAGATAGTTGTCTCGATGGTACCGGTAGCCGTCGTCGGGCTGATGTTCAAGGACAAGGTGGAGGCTTTGTTCTCGGACAACCTCTTCACCGTGGCTGTCTGCCTTATCATCACGGCCATACTCCTCTTTCTTTCGGATGTCTCCGGACGGAGGGTTCCGCGCCGCCGCGCCGAAATGGCCGACACGGTCTCTGCGCCTGAGTCCCGTAATGGAATATCCTATTGGCAGGCGCTCGTCGTGGGTCTTGGACAGGCTGTCGCTGTGGCACCGGGTCTTTCCCGTTCCGGCACGACGATCTCCACCGGTCTGCTCTGCGGGGTCAAGCGTGACGTGATGGCCCAGTTCTCTTTCCTGATGGTTCTCGTTCCCATCATCGGCGAGCAGTTCCTTGACCTGCTCAAGTCGTTCACGGGAGGCGCGCCGATCGGCGAGGGACTTAGCCCTCTGTGTATTGTCGTCGGCTTTCTTGCCGCGTTCGCCTCGGGCTTGTTCGCGTGTAAGGTGATGATAGCCATCGTCCGAAAGGCAAGGCTGACGTGGTTCGCCATCTACTGCCTTGTCGTGTCGCTCCTGCTTCTTGTCTTCGCATAGCGTGTGGGATCATGGCGGAAAGGACGCTTGTTTACTTTGTTTCGGATGTCCATCTCGGGCTGGACGTGAATGACCCTGCCGACAGGGAGGCCCGCTTTGTGAGGTTCCTGAGATCCATTCCTGTGGACAGGACGAAGACATTGTACCTCCTGGGGGACATCTGGGACTTCTGGTACGAGTACCACGATGTCGTTCCGAAAGGCTATGTGAGGGTGTTCTCGGCCTTGCTTGACCTGATGGACGCCGGTGTCGAGGTCTGCTTTTTCCAGGGCAACCACGACATATGGTGCTTCCACTATTTCGAGGAGCTGGGCATAAGGGTGCTCCAGCAGCCTTATGTGACCGAGATCGGCGGAAAGACCTTCTGCCTGGGTCACGGCGACGGGCTGGGGCCAGGACATAAATGGTACAAACTCATGCGGTGGGGATTCCGCAACAGATTCTTCCAGAGTCTGTTCAGTCTGCTTCATCCTTATCTGGCCTTCCGCTTCGGCAAGGGATGGTCAAAGAAGAGCCGCGTCGCGAAGAGTCGTGAATATGTCTTCAAAGGAGCCGGGGAGCCGCTCTACAAGTTCGCCGTGGACTTTTCGAAGGAGAGGCATGTGGACTATTTCATCTTCGGTCACTTCCACGTGAGCGAGGATCTGACGCTGCCTACCGGAGCCAGGCTCCTTGTCCTTAAGGACTGGATGAGGCCTCACTCGTCGAACTTTATCTCCTTCGACACGATGTCGGGATGCTTGGGCATCTCCCAGAATATTGAATAATAGAGAGCGTCAAACTCGCCTCTCTGCCATTTCTCGACAAGATATTCAGTCATCTTGTCCTCGCCCTTGGGGTCGTAGTGGGTCGTCAGATCCTGCCCGAAGATTTTGGCCACTCCCTGCCAGAAGCCGGCGGACAATCCGTTCTTATATTCTTTGATGACGGAGTAGGGAGCTTTGCCTATCTCTCTGTCAACCAGTCTGATGAGCAGCTTCCCTTGGGAAATGGTCATGTTCTTGAGCGGTTGCTTGTAGGCATCCAGCAATTCTTTTTGCAACCTGTTGATGTAGACTTCCTTCTTGCGTCTTCTGAGCTGGTTCTCCGAGATGTGCCTTTCCACCTGGCTCTCCATGTCCTTGGCCAGAAGGGCGTAAGGGTAGACCTTGTTGAAATTGTAGACCAGCCGGTAGTATTTCCTCAGATCCCTCTTGCTGCCCCTGTAGCCCTTTGGAAAGATCCAGGCCGGATCGATGCTGTCGAAGTAGGCGGTGTCGCCATGCTCGACCCTGTAGCCCATGTAGCCGGATCTGCCCTTGCCTTCCTGCTGTGGCGGGATGTCGCGCGACTCTCCGGCGGTGAGGCTTGTCACCGTCAGAAGGCCTGCCAAGGCGCAGAGAGCGTATGATCGAAGACTGTTCATTGTTCTATGTCCTATATTGTCCTGCTTTGGGGCGGCTCATGGGCGGCTTCGCTCGTTCTGATGTCCAAAGAGGATCACCAAAGGTAAGGAATTTCTATAAAAACCATGCCATCCTTGGAGTTGTCGATAGGCGATTCCGAGGCGTGTCGAAATTGGCCTTAAAAATATTTTTACCTTTTTCCTAATGAATTGAGAATGATGATATTCTTTGAAAAGAATCGTGGTCGAAAAAGTTGAAATATTTTTAGAAATATGTTTGAAATTCATATTTTTTTACTAAATTTGCAGTCCCAAATTCTAGGGTGCGGAGGCTTAAAGTGTTGATGCTCAATAGATTTTGGAGGATTTGGAAATTATTAAAGTAATACAGCAATGTTACAACCAAAGAAAACTAAGTTCAGAAGAGAACAAAAGAACGTGATGAAGGGTATGGCCCAGAGGGGCAACCAGCTCGCGTTTGGTTCCTTCGGTCTCAAGACCCTCGAGAACTGCTGGATCACAGCGCAGCAGATTGAGTCCGCGCGTCAGGCTATCTCACGTTGCATGAACCGTGAAGGACAGATCTGGATCAGGATCTTCCCGGTCAAGCCTTTCACAAAGAAGCCTTTGGACACCCGTATGGGTAAAGGTAAAGGTGATCCTCAGGGATTTGTCGCTCCTGTGACCCCGGGACGTATCATCTTCGAGGCTGACGGCGTTTCACTGGCGATCGCCAAGGAGGCGATGCGTCTTGCCGCGCACAAGCTTCCTATCGCGACCAAGTTCGTGGTTCGCAGGGATTATGTTGAATAATAAATGGAGAAGGAATAATGAAAACATCTGAAGTTCGTGAGATGTCCATTGCAGATCTGCAGGACCGCATCCAGGTTGAAAAGAACAGACTCGACACCATGAGGCTCAACCACGCCATCTCTCCATTGGAGAACACATCGGAATTCAAGAAAGTCAGAAAGGATATCGCTCGCATGCTCACTATCCTCGCTGAGAAAGAAAATGAACAGAAATAATCATTAGTCTTATGGAAAGAAATCTTCGTAAGGAAAGAATCGGCGTAGTGGTCAGCAATAAGATGGACAAGACCATCATTGTTGCGGTCGAGACCAAGAAGGAGCATCCTCTCTACGGTAAGTTCATCAAACATACCTCCAAGTTCGTCGCTCAGGATGACAAGAACGAGTGCAGCGAGGGAGATACCGTGCGCATTATGGAAACCCGTCCTCTCAGCAAGACCAAGAGGTGGAGATTAGTTGAAATCGTAGAAAAAGTTAAGTAGTATGATACAGCAGGAAACACGTTTACAGGTTGCCGACAACAGCGGTGCAAAGGAGGTCCTCTGCATCCGTGTGCTTGGCGGTACGCATCATAGATATGCGACAGTGGGCGACCAGATCGTTGTAGCGATCAAGAGCGCTCTTCCTGGCGGTGACGCTAAGAAGGGTTCGGTCTCCAAGGCTGTCGTAGTCCGTACTAAGAAAGAAATCCGCAGACCGGACGGATCCTACATCCGCTTCGACGATAATGCCTGCGTTCTTTTGAACAATTCAGGCGAGCTTCGCGGAACACGTATCTTCGGCCCTGTGGCCAGAGAGCTGCGTGAGAATTACATGAAGATAGTTTCACTGGCGCCGGAGGTCCTTTAATCATTGAGAATCATGAAAAAGTTACGTATTAAGAAGGGTGACACCGTGTATGTGAATGCCGGTAACGACAAGGGCAAGACCGGTAAGGTCCTGACCGTCATCCCAGCCAAGGATCGCGTCATCGTTGAAGGCGTCAACGTTGTCAGCAAGCACACTAAACCAAACGCTAAGCAGCCTCAGGGCGGCATCATCAAGCAGGAGGCTGGTATCCACGTTTCCAACGTACAGCTTATCGATCCTGCCCAGAACAAGCCGACAAGAGTAGGTTACAAGTTTGTGGACGGAAAGAAAATCCGCTACGCTAAGAAATCAGGAGAGGAGATTAAGTAACTATGGCAAAGAAAGCTACAAACAAACCGGCGGAGGCGCAGGCGCTTCCTACAGGATATGTGCCTTCTCTCAAGAAGGTTTACAGGGAGGAGATTGTTGAGAAACTGATGAAGCAGTTCTCCTACACGACTGTCATGCAGGTTCCAAGGCTTGTCAAGATCACCATCAACGAGGGTATCGGCGAGGCCACCAACGACAAGAAACTTGTTGAGGAGGCAGCTGAGGAGCTTGGCAAGATCGTAGGCCAGAAGGCTGTCCTCACTTCTTCAAGGAAGGACATTTCCAACTTCCGTCTCCGTAAGGGTATGCCTATCGGCGTCAAAGTGACCCTCCGCGACGTGAAGATGTACGAGTTCCTTGAGAGGCTTATCCGCATCTCTCTTCCTCGAATCAGAGACTTCAACGGTATCGCCGAGAAGATGGATGGCAGAGGAAACTACACCCTCGGTCTTAAGGAGCAGCTCATTTTCCCAGAGGTGGACATCGACAAGAACCCGAGGATCCACGGAATGGAAATCACATTTGTAACCACAGCGAAGACCGACGAAGAGGCTCACGCTCTCCTTGCCGCATTCGGTCTGCCATTCAAGAAACATAACAATTAAGGAATATGGCAAAAGAATCAATGAAAGCTCGCGAGGTAAAGCGCGCGAAACTGGTTGCCAAGTATGCCGCGAAAAGGCAGGCTCTTAAGGAAGCCGGCGATTGGGCCGCTCTTGACAAGCTCCCAAAGAACGCTTCTCCTGTACGTCTGCACAACCGTTGCTCTCTCACCGGCCGTCCAAAGGGCTACATGAGGGCTTTCGGTCTGAGCAGGATCCAGTTCCGCGAGATGGCCAGCAATGGTCTCATCCCTGGCGTTAAGAAAGCTAGCTGGTAACAGTAACATATTATTTATTAACAATCGGATATCGGGCGTCCCTCGGGGCGTCGATCTAAAATTCAAAAAACAATGACTGATCCAATTGCAGATTATCTTACAAGAATCCGCAACGCCTATCTGGCAGGAAAGAAGATCGTTGAGATCCCTTCTTCCAAGATGAAGGCCGCGATCACAGAGATTCTTTGTGAGAAGGGCTACATCCTCAGCTACAAGATTGTTGAGGGTACCCCGTACAACACCATCAAAATCGCTCTGAAGTACCATCCTCAGACCAAGATGGCCGCCATCAAGAAGATTAAGCGCGTCTCTACTCCTGGTATGAGAGTCTATGCTGACGTGGAGAACCTGCCAAGGGTCCTGAACGGACTCGGCATCGCTGTCCTCTCTACTTCCAAGGGTGTCATCACTGACAAGGAGGCCAAGAACCTGAATGTCGGCGGTGAGGTTATTTGCTATGTTTATTAACGATTAAAGTAAAGTATAATGTCAAGAATCGGTAAATTGCCTGTAAGCCTTCCGGACAAGGTGAGCGTTGAGGTTCTCCCTGGCAACGTTGTGAAGGTTAAAGGACCTCTTGGTGAGCTGAGCCAGAAAGTTGATCCGGACATCACTGTCACCGTTGAGGATAATGAAATCAAATTCACCCGCCCTACTGATCAGCCAAGACATCGCTCGATGCACGGTCTTTACCGCGCCCTCGTACACAACATGGTTGTGGGTGTCTCCACTGGCTATCAGACAAAGCAGGAATTCGTCGGTGTGGGTTACCGTGTGGCCGCTCAGGGTCAGCTTCTGACCTTGTCCCTCGGTTTCTCCCACGATGTTCAGATGATGCTCGCTCCTGAGATCAAGGCTGAAGTTCCTGATGTGAAGAAAGGTGAGAATCCTGTTCTGATCCTCAAGAGCATCGACAAGCAGCTCATCGGACAGGTCGCAGCCAAGATTCGTACACTCCGCAAGCCTGAACCTTATAAGGGCAAGGGTATCAAGTTCGCCGGCGAGCAGCTTCGCCGCAAGGCCGGCAAGACCGCTGGAGCTAAATAATAGGAGGACATAGATATGGCATTGAATAGAATTGAAAGAAGAAGAAGAGTCCATTACCGCATCCGTAAGCATGTCAATGGTACTGCCGAGAGGCCAAGAATGGTTGTCTTCAGAAGCAACAAGCAGATCTACGTCCAGGTTGTGGACGATGAGAGAGGCGTTACTCTTGTAGCCGCCGCTTCCAACGACAAGGTGCTTGCCTCTGAGTGCAAGGGCAAGAACGGAATCGAGGCCGCCGCTATCGTCGGCAAGGCGATCGCTGAGCGCGCCAAGGAGAAGGGTATCACCACAATCTCTTTCGACCGTGGAGGTTACCTCTATCACGGAAGAGTTAAAAGTTTGGCCGACGCTGCCCGTGAAGGTGGCCTTATTTTCTAATTGAAAGAAGACTATGGCAAATACAAATGTTAAAAGAGTAAAGACATCTGACCTCGAGTTGAAGGACAGATTGGTCGCCATCCAGAGAGTGACTAAGGTCACTAAGGGTGGTCGTCACTTCCGCTTTGCCGCTATTGTGGTTGTGGGTGACGAGAACGGCGTTGTTGGTTATGGTCTTGGAAAAGCCAATGAGGTAACTGCCGCCATCGCTAAGGGTGTAGAGGATGCCAAGAAGAATCTCGTCAAGATTCCTATCATCAACACTACCATCCCACATGAGCAGGAATCCAAGTTCGGAGGCTCTGTCGTGTTCATGAAACCGGCCGCTCCTGGTACCGGTGTAAAGGCAGGTGGTGCCATGCGTGCCGTGTTCGAGTCCGCTGGTGTGCAGAACGTCCTTGCAAAGTCAAAGGGTTCATCCAACCCTCACAACCTTGTAAAGGCCACTGTTGCCGCTCTTACACAGATGAGGGACGCTTACACCGTCGCTGGTCTCCGTGGCATTCCTATGAGTAAAGTATTTAACGGTTAGGAGGAGACACAGTTATGGCAAAGCTTAAGATAACACAGGTTAGAAGCAAGAACGGATCCACCAAGAGGCAGATCGCCAATCTGACCTCTCTTGGACTTCGTAAGATGCACCAGACCGTTGAGGTCGAGAAGACTCCGGTGACAGAAGGCCAGATCGCCAAAATCCGTCACCTTGTTGAAGTTGAAGAAATCTAATCAGGAGGACGAATAGATGAAACTGGAAAATTTGAAACCTGCAAAGGGTGCGACACATAACAGCAAGCGTCTTGGTCGCGGACAAGGCTCCGGTAAGGGTGGTACTTCCACCCGTGGTACCAAGGGTGCCCAGGCTCGCGCCGGCTACGAACATAAGATCGGTTTCGAGGGAGGCCAGATGCCTATCCAGAGACGTGTTCCGAAGTTCGGATTCAAGAACCCTACAAGGGTTGAGTACAAGGCAGTCAATGTAGCTGCCATTCAAGCTCTTTCTGAAAGACTCGGAAAGGCGGAGATCGGTCTTGAGGACATCAAGGCAGCCGGACTCGCTGACACCAAGGAGCTCGTGAAGGTTCTTGGTAACGGTGAGATCACAGCGGCTGTGACAGTGACCGCGGACGCATTCTCAGCATCCGCCGTCTCGAAGATCGAGGCTGCCGGTGGTAAGACAATAGTAATCGGCAAATAGCGATGAAGAAGTTTATTGAGACAATAAAGAACATTTTCAAGATCGAGGAACTCCGTACGAGACTCGGTTACACGTTCCTTCTCGTTCTGATCTACAGATTGGGTTGCTTCATCGTGTTGCCGGGTATCGACACAACCTTGCTCGCGTCCCTTCAGGACAGTACGCAGCAGGGTCTCGTCGGTCTTTTGAACATGTTCTCCGGAGGTGCCTTCGGTAACGCTTCCATCTTTGCGTTGGGAGTGATGCCTTACATCTCCGCTTCCATCGTGATTCAGCTTCTGGGCATGTTCGTCCCTTACTTCAGGAAACTCCAGATGGAGGGCGAAAGCGGCCGTAGGAAGATGAATCAGCTCACCAGGTATCTCACCATCCTCATTCTCTGCATCCAGGGACCTGCCTACATCGCTTCTATCCACAGCCAGATACCTGGAGCCGCATTCCTTGCGGAGACCCAGCTCGGCTGGAGCAGATTCATGTACAACCTTGTCGCCACCATCATTCTGATGTCAGGCTCGATGTTCGTAATGTGGCTTGGCGAGAGGATCACGGACAGAGGAATCGGCAACGGTATCTCATTGATCATCATGATCGGTATTGTGGCCCGTCTGCCTTTCGCTCTCGTCAGTGAGATCGGTACCAAGGTCAGCACGACAGCCGGTGGCGGTCCTATCGCCCTTATTGTCGAGCTCATCATCTGGTTCCTTGTCGTTGTGGCGACCATCGCCCTCGTACAGGGTGTCAGAAGAGTCCCTGTCCAGTACGCCAAGAGAGTAATCGGAAACAAGCAGTACGGTGGAGTACGTCAGTACATCCCTCTGAAGATCAATGCCGCCGGCGTTATGCCTATCATCTTCGCCCAGGCTTTGATGCTCTTCCCTCTGTTGTTCTCACGTTTCGACGCGACAAGAGGTCTTGCGGCCACTCTGGGCAACTACACCGGATTCTGGTATAACCTGATTTTCGGATCCCTCGTTGTGATCTTCACTTACTTCTACACCGCGGTGACGGTTAACCCTACCATGATGGCGGAGGACATGAAGAAGAACGGCGGATTCATCCCTGGCGTGAAGCCTGGAAAGGCCACGGTCAACTACCTTGACTCAATCATGTCAAAGGTGACGCTGCCTGGCTCCATATTCCTTGCCATCATCGCCATTCTTCCTGCTTTCGCCAGGATTCTGGGTGTTCAGGATCAGTTCGCAGGTTTCTACGGCGGTACCTCGCTGTTGATTCTTGTGGGCGTTGTCCTTGACACACTTCAGCAGATTGAGAGCTATCTCTTGATGCGTCACTATGACGGCCTCATGAAGACCGGACGTATCAGCGGACGCTCGGGAATGTAATTAAATGATCACAAGATTGATGGTTAGACCTAAGACAGAAGAGGAAATCGAGCTTTTACGCGAGAACGCCATACTCGTCTCCAAGACGTTGGCGGAAGTCGGAAAGGTGGTCGCCCCAGGTGTGACAACCGCGAGGTTGAATGAGGTGGCCGAGACTTTTATCCGCGATAACGGCGCCATACCGAGTTTCCTTGGATTCGAGGGTTTCCCCGCAGCTATTTGTGCATCAGTCAACGATGTTGTCGTTCACGGCTTTCCGTCCGACTATGTTCTGAAGGAAGGTGACATTGTGTCGGCGGACATCGGCACCCTGTACAAGGGCTATAACGGAGATTCGGCCTACACTTTCCCTGTCGGGGAAGTGGACGCCGAGACCCGGAAACTGCTGGATGTGACGAAAGCCTCGCTCTACAAGGGCATTGAGGCGGCGGTCGCAGGCAACAGGACTGGTGACATCGGACACGCGGTGCAATCGTACGCTGAGTCGTTCGGCTTTTCTGTAGTCCGTGAACTTGAAGGACACGGACTGGGAAGAAAGATGCATGAGGCTCCAGGTGTTCCCAACTATGGGCGCCAGGGACACGGATGCAGGCTTGTGGATGGAATGGTCATTTGCATTGAGCCAATGATCAATGCCGGAGGCAGAGGAGTGTATGTGGCCAGAAATGGCTGGGCTGTACACACTTCCGACCACAGGAACGCGGCTCACTTTGAGCTTACGGTTGTTGTTCGTAAAGGCAAGGCGGAGCAACTGTCAACATTTGATTATATAGAAAGAACTGGAAAATTTTAAAGTGTTTTTTCAATGTCCAAACAAGTAGCGATAGAGCAAGACGGCAAGGTCATCGAGACTCTTCCTAACGCAATGTTCAAGGTGGAGCTTGAGAATGGCCACGTCCTTCTCTGCAACATCTCCGGCAAGATGAGAATGAATTTCATCCACATCCTCCTTGGAGACAAGGTGCGGGTTGAAATTTCACCTTATGATTTGACTAAGGGAAGAATATCTTTCAGGTACAAATAAAAATATTCACGATATGAAAGTCAAAACATCCATCAAGAAGCGCAGCGATGATTGCAAGATCGTCAGACGCAAAGGTCGTCTTTATGTCATCTGCAAGAAGAACCCTAAGTTCAAGATGCGCCAGGGATAACAGTAGTTTGTAAAACAAATTAAGTCTAAGATAAATTATGGCAAGAATAGCCGGTGTTGATTTACCGAACAACAAAAGAGGTGAGATAGGTCTCACCTACATCTACGGTATCGGCCGCAGCTCCGCGAGAGAGATTCTTCAGAAGTGCGGTATCGATTACGACATCAAGGTCGGTGATTGGAACGATGACCAGGTTGCCGCTATCCGTACTCTCATCAACGACGAGTACAAGATTGAGGGCGAGCTTCGTTCTTCCGTCCAGATGAACATCAAACGACTGATGGATATCGGTTGCTACAGGGGTATCCGTCATCGTCTCGGCCTCCCAGTACGCGGTCAGAGTACCAAGAACAATGCCCGTACAAGAAAGGGTAAGAAGAAGACTGTTGCCAACAAGAAGAAGGCGACCAAGTAAAACTAGATGAATTATGGCAAAGAAAACAACATCATCAAAGAGAGTTGTCAAGGTTGAGGCTACGGGCCAGGCCCATATTTCATCAACCTTCAATAATGTGATCATTACTCTGACGAACAATCAGGGTCAGGTGATCAGCTGGTCCTCAGCCGGTAAGAGCGGCTTCAGAGGTTCAAAGAAGAACACCCCGTACGCAGCGCAGGTTGCGGCCGAGGATGCCGCGAAGACCGCTTTCGACGCTGGTCTCCGTAAGGTGAAAGTCTTCGTCAAGGGTCCTGGCGCCGGACGTGAGTCCGCCATCAGAACCATCAACAATGCCGGAATCGTTGTCACAGAGATTGTCGATGTGACTCCGATGCCGCACAACGGATGTAGACCAAAAGGCCGTCGTAAAGTCTAAATAATTGATTTAAAACTAAAATTATTATGGCAAGATACATAGGTCCAAGTACTAAGATCGCCCGTAAGTTCGGCGAGCCGATATTCGGAAGTGATAAGGATTTCGAGAAGAGGAATTATCCTCCGGGACAGCACGGTCTGGCTGCAAAGCGCAAGAAACAGCGTGAGTACGGAATCCAGCTTAAGGAGAAACAGAAGGTTAGATACATGTATGGTCTTCTTGAGCGTCAGTTCCACAACACCTATCTAAAGGCATCCAAGATGGCTGGTCAGAGAGGTGAGAACCTTCTCCTCCTCCTTGAGTCAAGACTTGACAACGTTGTCTACAGAATGGGTATCGCCCCAACCAGGGCGGCTTCCAGACAGCTTGTCAGCCACGCTCACATTACCCTGAACGGTCAGGTGTGCAACATTCCGTCAGTCCAGGTGAAGCCTGGTGACGTCGTTGCCGTCAGGGAGCGCTCGAAGAGCCTTGAGGTTGTTCAGAAGAGCGTCGCTTCCGCTACCAAATATTCATGGATCGAGTTTGACCCTAAGGCCATTTCAGGCAAGTTCCTGAATCTGCCGGCAAGGGCTGACATCCCTGAAAACATCAACGAGCAGCTCATCGTAGACCTGTACTCTAAGTAAAAATAACACCTAAAAAGAATTAATATGGCAATCTTGGCATTTCAGAAACCGGACAAGGTGATAATGCTCGAAGGCACCGACACCGTGGGCCGTTTCGAATTCAGACCTCTTGAGCCTGGATACGGACAGACCATCGGCAACGCCCTCCGCCGCATTCTTCTCGCCTCTCTGGAAGGTTTCGCTATCAGCCAGATCAGGATTTCGGGCGTGGACCAGGAGTTCGCGACGATTCCTGGTGTGATCGAGGGGATGCAGGACATCATTCTCAACCTCAAGCAAGTGAGGTTCAAGAGAATGGTTGATACCGTTGACTCCGAGGTAGCGAACATTGTGATTAGCGGTAAGAATGAGTTTACCGCAGAGGATATTTCTAAAGGATTGTCTTCTTTCAAGGTGTTGAACCCAGAGCAGCACATCTGCTCGCTCGAACCGTCAGTTACACTCGAGATCTCCCTGACCATCACCAAGGGACGTGGCTTTGTGCCAGCCGAGGAGATGAGGGAGGAGAACACTCCGATCGGAACCATTCCGGTTGACGCTGTCTACACTCCTATCAGAAAGGTGAATTGGACTGTTGAGAACTGGCGTGTCGAGCAGAAGACCGACTACGAGAAGCTGAATCTTGAGATAATCACAGACGGATCTATCTCTCCGAATATGGCGCTTCAGGAGGCGGCAAGTATCCTGATCTATCACTTCAAGCTTTTTACCGATGACAAGAAGATCTCGATTGAGAGCGCTGTCGAGTCCGATTCAAAGGAACTTGACGAGGAAAGCCTCAGGATGAGACATCTCCTTCTCACCAAGCTGTCGGACATGGGTCTCTCAGTCAGAGCCTATAATTGTCTGAAGGCGGCTGACATCGACACATTCGCGGATCTTGTTTCCTACTCAAGGAATGAACTGATGAAGTTCAGGAATTTTGGAAAGAAGTCCCTCAATGAGATCGATCAGCTCGTGGAGAAGATGAAGCTACAGTTCGGGATGGATGTAAGAAAGTATAATATTGAACCCAAGAAAAAGAACGCATAGAAATGAGGCACAATAAAGCAATCAATCACCTTGGTCGTAAGTCAGGCCATCGTAAGGCTATGATGGCCAACATGGCGACTTCTTTGATCATGCACAAGAGGATCACGACGACCGTGGCTAAGGCCAAGGCCCTCAAGACCTACGTCGAGCCTCTCATCACCAAGTCAAAGGAGGACACGACTCATTCACGTAGAATCGTGTTCAGCTACCTTAAGAACAAGGAGGCTATCAAGGAACTCTTCGGAGTGATCGCCGCGAAGGTGGCTGACCGTCCTGGTGGCTACACCAGAGTTCTCCATTTAGGTTTCCGTCAGGGTGACGGCGCCGACATGGCACTCATCGAGTTGGTCGACTTCAACGAGGCTGCTCTTACCACCAAGAAAGAGGAGAAGAAGTCAACTCGCCGCAGCCGCGCCAAGAAGGTAGAGGCTCCGAAGGTTGAGGAGGCTCAGGCCGAGGCTCCTGCTCAGGAAGAGGCTCCAAAGGCTGAATAATCGCAAAAAACAAGAGCGAATATCATGGAAGACGGTCATCAAGACCGTCTTTTTTTTATATTTTTATGCCATTCTGCTACGATATACCCCAGTTTTTTCTTATTTTTGCAGTTCAAGTTGTTGTCCAAAGGACATCTTTTTTTAGCTGGAAACTATAAATCGTTATAATTTATTTACTTATGAGTTTTTTATTCTATTTTGTACCTGTGGCTTCATTGGTAGCCCTCTTCTTCGCCTGGTTTTTCTATCATCAGATGAAGAAGGAAGATGAAGGTACTCCGACCATGAAGGAAATCGCCCAGTATGTGCGTGAGGGCGCCATGGCATACCTTAAACAACAGTATAAAGTTGTTGGAATCGTCTTTGTGGTTCTTGCGGTGCTGTTCAGCATTCTGGCCTTCGGTTTCGGCGTGCAGAACAAATGGGTGCCGTTCGCGTTCCTTACAGGCGGTTTCTTCTCGGCTCTTGCCGGCTATGTCGGCATGAGAACCGCCACCTACGCTTCGGCAAGAACCGCCAACGCTGTCAGCAAGTCGCTAAACTCCGGATTGAAGCTTGCTTTCCGTTCCGGAGCCGTAATGGGACTTACTGTTGTCGGTCTTGGTCTTCTTGACATCTCGATCTGGTGGGTGGTGCTGAATGCCTTTGTGCATGAGGCCAGCCAGTCGCAGTCTTTGGTTGTGATCACCACCACGATGCTTACATTCGGTATGGGAGCGTCCACCCAGGCTCTGTTCGCCAGAGTGGGCGGCGGTATCTACACGAAGGCCGCCGACGTGGGAGCCGACATTGTAGGCAAGGTTGAGCAGGACATTCCTGAGGATGACCCTAGAAACCCTGCCACAATCGCCGACAACGTTGGTGACAACGTCGGTGATGTCGCTGGTATGGGCGCTGACCTCTATGAGTCCTACTGCGGATCAGTCCTTGCCACGATGGCGCTTGGCGCGTCTGCGTTCTTCGGTGATGTGGACGGCCAGATGAGGGCCATCCTTGCTCCGATGATGATCGCCGCCATTGGTGTCATCCTTTCCATCATCGGCATCTACGCCGTAAGGACAAAGGAAGGAGCCGGACTTCAGCAGCTTCTTAAATCCCTGAGCGTGGGTACGAACCTCAGCGCGGCCTTGATCGCCGTTCTTACTTTTGTGGTTCTCTACCTCCTTGGTTTCGAGAATTGGTGGCAGTTGAGCCTTTCCGTGATCTCCGGCCTGCTTGCCGGAGTCATCATCGGCAAGGCAACCGAGTACTACACCTCTCATTCCTACAAGCCTACGCAGCAACTAGCGGAGAGTTCGCAGACCGGCCCGGCCACTGTTATCATCAATGGTATAGGCCTCGGAATGATCTCCACATGCATTCCTGTCGTGACAATCGTAGTGGCGATCCTGCTCTCCTACCTTTGCGCAACAGGGTTCTCCTTTGACTCTGCTTTGATCAGCAACGGTCTCTACGGTATCAGTATCGCGGCTGTCGGAATGCTTTCCACCCTTGGAATCACGCTTGCGACCGACGCTTATGGCCCGATCGCCGACAATGCCGGCGGCAACGCCCAGATGAGTGAGCTGGATCCTGAGGTCCGTCACCGCACAGACACCCTTGACGCTCTTGGCAACACCACCGCCGCTACCGGCAAAGGCTTTGCCATCGGTTCCGCCGCCCTTACGGCCCTGGCTCTCCTTGCCTCTTACATCGAGGAGATAAAGATCGGCCTTCAGCACATGGGCACCGCCGTTCTTCAGATCGGTGACAAGGTTGTCAATGTGGCCGAGGCCACAATCCCTCAGATCATCAGCTACTATGAGGTCAACCTCATGAATCCGTGTGTCCTCGCCGGAGTCTTTGTCGGCGCGATGATGGCATTCCTGTTCTGCGGTATGACAATGAACGCTGTGGGACGCGCCGCCCAGAAGATGGTTGTCGAGGTACGTCGTCAGTTCCGTGAGATCGCGGGCATCCTGGAGGGCAAGCAGCGTCCGGACTACAAGCGTTGCGTCGAGATCTCCACGAAGGCCGCCCAGCACGAGATGATCACTCCTGCACTCACGGCGATCATAGTTCCGGTTCTTGTCGGTATCATTCTTGGAGAGGCTGGTGTCATGGGTCTCCTTATCGGAGGTCTTGGAGCCGGATTCATTCTAGCCATCTTCCTCGCCAACTCAGGAGGAGCGTGGGACAATGCCAAGAAATATGTCGAGGATGGTCACTTCGGAGGCAAGAACTCTGTCAACCATCATGCGACGGTTGTAGGTGACACGGTAGGTGATCCGTTCAAGGACACATCCGGACCGTCATTGAACATTCTTATCAAGCTTATGAGCATGGTGTCGATCGTGATGGCCGGGCTTATTGTCATGATTCATGGCTAGCAGACCCGCCTGACCGTTCATCAAAATAGTTCACGAATGAAGAAAGTAACCATTAGAGATGTGGCGAGAGAAGCCGGAGTTTCAGTGACTCTGGTTTCTTTCGTGATGAATGCGAAAATGGGCCCGGACGGCAGGTTGGACTGTCCGGTTAACCCTGACACGGCGCAGAGGGTTCTTCAGGTTGCCAAGAGGCTGGGCTACAGGCGTAACAATGCCGCCGCATCCCTCCGAAGCGGAAGGACTCATTCCATTGCCGTGATCGTGTCTGACATTGCAAATCCATTCTTTGCCGAGATTTGCAGGAATATCGAGAACATAGCCTATAAGGATGGTTTTACGGTGATCTTCGCGAGCTCTGAAGAGAATCCTCAGAAGTTGGCTCACCTTGTCGAGACCATGGTAGGCTATAGCGTCGAGGGACTCATTGTGGCTCCTTGCATAGGTGCCGAGGCCGCTTTGGCAAGAGCGGTCAACATTGGTATTCCTACAGTTTTGATTGACAGGAATATGCCAGGGGAGGACTTCGGACGAGTGCTTGTCGACAACATCGATGCCGGAAAAGTGGCCGCTAAGTACCTGATCCATCAAGGATTCGGGAAGGTGGAGATGATCACCTACAAGTCAGGCGTAAACAGCCTCACTGACAGGGAGACCGGTTATGCGATGGCTATGGAGGAGGCTGGTCTGAAGGACGAGGTCAGGATTCATAAGATTGAATATGAAGCCGAGGCTGCCAAGAAGGATGTCATCGAGATTTTCCGCGATGCCGCCAAACGTGGCGTCGAAGCCTTCATCCTGCCGACAAAACGAATCGCGATGTACGGTTTCAACGCGCTGAATGTCTTAGGGTTGAACTTGCCGAAGGATTTCTCTTTCGTCTGCTTTGACGAGAGCGATGTCTATGAGCTGAACAAGCCGGTGGTCCCTCATGTCATCCAGCCGCTTTCCGAGATAGCGTCGAGGTCTTTCGCACTTCTTCAGAATATGATAGAGGGCAAGGTCTCCGAGGAAGAAAAGACCTCCCTGCTCAAGGTAAAGCTTGTGCTGGGAGGACGTTTCGGCGGCGAATCGACGGAAGCGTCGTTCTAGATCGTAGTCTTGTAGATTTTTTCAGCTTGAGCCTTGCGGTAGTCATCGAGCTTATCCGAGATCGCAGTGTCTTGGAGGGCGAGAATCTCTGCTGCAAGGATTGCTGCGTTCTTGGCTCCCCCTATGGCCACGGTAGCCACCGGAATGCCTGTCGGCATCTGTACCATTGACAGGAGTGAGTCCAGACCGCCGAGGTTTTTCGTCGCCATCGGAACCGCGATAACCGGTAAGGTCGTAAGTCCGGCTGCGACACCGGCAAGATGGGCCGCGCCTCCGGCTCCCGCGATGACTACACCGAATCCGCGCCCCTTCAGGCCTTTGGTGTACTCAAACATCAATTCCGGGGTTCTGTGGGCGCTGATCACCCTTTTCTCGAACTCTATCCCGAAGTCCGTCAAAATCTGCTCGGCTCCCGACATGACATCGTAGTCACTGGTGGAACCCATGATAATAGCTACTTTAAGCATAAATATTTATTGAGTTTTATAGAGTTTATTTCACCTCTGTCCAGTGGATCCGGATTCCGTCCTTCTCCATGCCTCTGAACCAGGTCATCTGGCGTTTGGCGAACTGGTGGATGGCGTTCGCCAGCAGGGTGCGCATCTCATTCCAAGTCAGGATCCCGAGGACGTACTGCGTGACAAACTTGTACTCAAGCCCGTAGTAGACAAGGTCTTCCGGTCTGATTCCGCAGTTCAGAAGCCCCTTTACCTCCTCGACCATGCCGCCGGCAAGCCTCTCGTCAAGCCGCTTGTCGATCCTGGCGACCCTTTCCTCACGGCTGACCAGTGTCCCGATGTAGTACGGATTTTTCGGCAGGAAGCCAGTCCTTTTCACGGGATGCTCCCTCTCGTAGATGGCCACTTCCAACGCCCTGATTATCCTGCGTTTGGATTGCAGTACTCCTTCGTCCGGAAGCGGTCCGAACTCGGACAGCCTCTGGATCAGAGACTCCGCGTCGTACTGTTCGAGCTCTTCCCTAAGGGCCTCGTCCGGAGGCACTTGCGGCAATGTGTAGCCGCAGGTCGCAGCCTGGATGTAAAGCCCGGTGCCACCGCACAGAATCGGTACCCGACCCCTTTCACGGATGTCTTTGTAGGAATATTCAAAGGCCTGCTGCCATTGGTAGAGGTCGAATCTGGTTCCGGCGGGAACGATGTCGATTAGGTGGTAGGGAACGTCTCCATATTCATTCAGATCCTTCCCGGTGCCGATGTCCATTCCCCGGTAGACCTGGCGGGAGTCGGCTGAAAGGATCTCTCCACCGCACCTGCGGGCCAGATCCACGGCATAGCGGGTCTTTCCGGATGCAGTCGGCCCTAGCACGACGATCAGATCGATCGCTCCGGAAGCATATTCATTGAATATGCCCCCGAAGTCGATGGTCTCAGGCTCCGGGAGGGGAGCCGGGGGAGGGATGGGGATCGCCTCCCGAAGTTTGTTCTGTGGCTTTCTGCCCATCTGCTAGTAGCCGAAGATGTCCTCAAGGGAGAGTTCGGTGACAGGGCCGAGCGAGCCGATGAAGTCCATGTCGAGGCCTTCCTTCCTGCCGAGGAATCCGTAGACGTACTTGCGCCCCTTTATCCATTTCTCCTGGAATGTCTTCACGTCCGCGAGGGTCATGCCCTGAACCTGCTCGAACACAGCCTTCTCACGGTCTTCGGAGAGGCCATAATCCTGAAGGTCAAGGTATTGGGTAAGAACTCCGAAGCCTGTTGTCCTGCCTGTGCGGATGCCGGTCAGCAGGGCGGTCTTGGCGACATTGAACGCCTTCTCCGACTCCGGCATGTTGTTGATGATGTCGTCGAAGGCCTCCACAGCCTCCTTGGCCTTGTCGTTCTGGGAGGCGATGAAGGCGTGGAAAATGTAGTCGCAGTCCTTGTAGCCAAGATCTCCGAGGTAGGCTGACGCTGAATATGCAAGGCCTCTTGCCTCACGCATCTCCTGGAAGACGATGGATCCCATGCCGCCGCCGAAGTAGGAGTTGTACATCCTTATGGCAGGGTCGTTGGTCACGTTGAACCTCTCTCCTCTGTCGGAATATTGCAGATAGTAGAACTGGTTGGCGTCGTAAGGAGCCAGGAAGACCTCGCTGGAGGCAACCTGTCTCGCTGTAGGATAGGTTCTTACGAGAGGTTCAGGGTTCTCGCTGATCCTGTGGTGTCCGGCGATCATCTTCTTGGTCGCCTGCTCGTCGGCAGGGCCGTAGTAGAGGATGTCGTGCTGTTTGCCGTACAGATCCCTGATGGCCTGGAGGAGTTCCTCTGATGTCAGTGACAGGACCTGCTCGTTGGTGAGGGTGGTCTTCCGGATGAACTCCGGGCCGTTGAAGATGTACTTCTGGAGCGCTCTGAAGCAGGCGCTCTGGCTCAACTTGCTGTCGGAACGATCCTTCAGGATGTCGGATTTCAGCCCGGCAAGTATGGCCGTGTCAGGAAGGGCGTTGAAGATGAGGTCCTCCACGATGTCCATCGCCTGCCCGATGTTCTCGTCCAGTCCGCTCACACCGATGAAGGACTGGGTCAGTCCGCAGGAAAGCCTTTCCGAGCAGGCCAGCCCGTACATCTCCTTCTTGATCTGCTCGGCGGTTCTGGTCGGGGTGCCGAGGTAGCTGAGATAGTCGAACGCGAGGCTGAGGCGAGGATCGTCCTGGGTTCCTCTGTTGAACACGCTGTTAAGGGTGGTGATGTCGTTGATCTCGTTCTTCTTGTAGAGAAACTCGACACCTTCGGCCACGGATGCCTTGGACATGTCCTTGGAGAAGTCCACGAACACCGGCTCGATAGGAGCCACCGGGTTGTTCTGGATTCCGGTCAGGAACTCGCTCTGCTTGTCACGGTTGGTCTCGATCGGGGTGATGGCCGGGGCGGCGATCTTCTCGATGCCCTTGTCCTCTCCGATGCGCTTGTAGACAGCCACATAGCTGTTGGCTCCGAGATGCTCGTTGGCCCAGTCCACAATCTGTTGCTTGGTGACTTTCTCAAGCCTCTGCATCTGAAGCGCGTCATTCTTCCACTCGTGGCCGTTGATGAATGACTCCACGAAACTCATCGCCCTGTCCTCGTTGTTCTCAAGCTGGCCCATGTTGGAGAGCTTGTAGTTGTTGATGGTGGATTGGATGAGACTTTCGTCGAAGTCTCCGCCGCGAAGTTTCGCCACCTGCTCCAGCATGAGGTCACGCACCTCGTCAAGGCTCTGTCCCTCACGAGGATAGCCCACGAGGAGGAACTCCCCGTAGTCCGGACGGACGTAGTTGAAGCCGTAGAACGTGTTGACTTTCTGGGCCTGGATGAGATTGAGGTCCGCAAGGCCGGCCTGTCCGTTGTAGAGGATGTTGCCCACGATGTCGCCGACCTCGCTTCTGAGATAGTCGTTGTTGCCCGGAACCCTCCATCCCATCATCACGAACTCCGCGTCGAGTCCGTAGACTTCCTTATGGATCGGTGCGGTGATGGCCTGCTCCGGCTCGTATTCAAGGTACTTGATGTCAGGATTCGGCTGCCAGTCTCCGAAATACTTCTCGATGGTGGCGACGAAAGTGTCCGGGTCAAAGTCTCCGGAGACGCAGATCGCCACGTTGTTAGGCACGTAGAAGTTGGCCCTGTAGTTCTCGATGTTGATGATCGACGGGTTCTTCAGGTGTTCCTGGGTGCCGAGGGTGGTCTGAAGTCCGTAAGGGTGGTGAGGGAAGAGAGCCAGGTCGATGGCTTCCATGGCCTTGCGGTTGTCCTGCGTGAGGCTCATGTTCTTCTCCTCGTACACGGCCTCCAACTCGGTGTGGAACCCTCTGATGACCGGGTTCATGAACCTGTCGGCCTCGATCCTCGCCCAGTTGTCGATCTCGTTGGATGGTATGTCCTCCTGATAGACTGTCATGTCGCTGGAGGTGAAGGCGTTGGTGCCTTCGGCTCCGATGACGGACATCAATTTGTCATATTCATTAGGGATCGCGATCTTCGATGCCTCGTAGCTGATGGAGTCGATCCGGTGGTAGATCGCCCTGCGCTCCTCCGGGTCGGTCTTGGCCCTGTAGACCTCGAACAGAGCCTTTATCGAGTCGAGCAAAGGTTTCTCGGCGGCGTAGTCTGAGGTTCCGAAATTCTCAGTGCCCTTGAACATCAGGTGCTCAAGGTAGTGGGCGAGTCCCGTGGTCTCCTTCGGGTCGTTCTTACTGCCGACCTTGACGGCGATGTAGGTCTGGACGCGCGGTGTCTCCTTGTTGACGGTCATGTAGACCTTCAGACCATTGTCGAGGGTGTAGATCTTGGTGTTCATCGGATCGCCCTTGACAGTCTCGTACTTGTACTCGGCGCAAGAGTCCGCCAGAAGCATTGAGATGACGGCCGTTGCCGCCAGAAAGAGTCGTCTCATCATATTCATAGAATTTGTGTTTGCCATCCGGAAAGGTTGTGATTGACAAACTTAAGCATTTTTGGCCGCAACACCAAGAAAAGTGATTATCTTTGTGTCCATGTGTTTTACGGCAAGCGGTCGCCTGCTTGCGAAAGATGATTTGATGAATATGTCGAAGCAGAAGGAATATAAAGTTGAGATTCGTAACCGCAGGGCCTCGTTCGATTACGAGTTCCTGGAAACCTATGTGGCGGGAATATCCTTGGTCAGCACGGAGATCAAGTCAATCCGTATGGGCAAGGCCTCTCTGGTGGATTCGTTCTGTTATTTCGTGGGTAACGAGCTGTTCGTCAAGGGTATGAATGTGGCCCAGTACTTCTGGGGCTCCTGGGGGCAGCACGAGCCGACACGCGACCGCAAGCTGCTTCTCACCAAGAGGGAGCTCCGTCATCTGCGCCAGGCCGTAAAGGAGAAAGGCCTGACGATCGTCGCCACCAAACTGTTCATCAACGAGAACGGCCTGGCCAAGCTGGTCATAGCCCTGGCCCGAGGCAAGAAGATCTACGACAAGCGCGCCACCATCAAGGAGAAGGACCTCCGCCGCGAACTCGACCGCGGCGAGTAGCCATTAGCCATCACCGCCTGCTGCTTTACGGTCGCCGAACCTGCCGTAGTGCCGCCTTGCCACCCCTTCCCCTAACCCCGAGTTGCCCTTTTAGCTCGCCGAACTAGCCGTAGTGTCGCCTTACCACTCCTCCCTCTAACCCCGAGTTGCCCTTTCTGATCGCCGAACTCGCCTAAATGCCGCTACTAACCCTGGACCGCCCTTTCAGGTCGCCGAACCAGCCGTAGTGCCGCCTACTATCCACTAACCCTGAGCCGCCTTACCACTATACGATCTTCAGCGTGGGCGATCGAAGCTACATTCTACGAAACACGTTCAGCCTAAAGGGCTTGTGGTGATGCTGGAACTGTGATTGTGCTGAAAAAGTCTAAGAAGAAAGAGAGAGTTTTTCAGCATATTCATTGACAGGTGGCGTTCTATGGCATTTTACCATGAACGAGTTTTGTAAAAAATAGTGGCGTTATCCTTCTGGACAGCTCTTGTAAGAAGACCAATGCGGAAAACAATGCGCATCAATGAAGAATCCCTACTGAGACTCCGATCAGATTTCTTCCCGACCCGTTGAGTCCCGGGACAAAGCACATGCTTGCCGACAAGGAGGTAAAGCCGGAAAGCCTTCTTCCCGAGCTTGTTGCCGGCAGAGGAAAGACATAGCGGAAAGTGGCCGACACCTTCAAGAAATCCGAAGTCATTATCTCCCGGTCGGGACTGATTACATTGTCCAGTATCACTTTGTCACGAAGTTCGTCACTGATCGAATAGTTGTCTGAGAGGTTTACCCGGTAGGCAAATTCTCCGTCTATCATCAGAAAGTGTCCTTTTGTCGCCAGAACGGTACCGCCTCCATAAAAGTAAGGGACGATGTTGTCGCGGGCAAAAGATGACACTGGAGAGTAATAGACGTACTCGTCATTGTCCGAATTAAACCAGACCTTGCATCCGGCGTTCCATTTGCTTCCCCAGGGGAGAGCTGTGTCCTTGACCACGTATGATAACCCGGTCTCCGCTGACAGTTTTTCAGCAGTGTAGGACTTTATGGAAAAGATGGTCTCATAGCGTGTGGATGTGACTCCGCTTGACGGATCGGTGACAGTGACCGACTTCTGAGTTATCTTCTCGGCGGAACCGGTTTTGAAACTGAAGAAACTCTCTGACCTCCAGTTCCCGGAGCGGAATGCCAGAAAAAACCGGCCTCCTGCCTCTTTATAGTTTCCAGGAGTGGCTCCATAGGCATCCTCGACTGAGTCTTTGCGATAAAAAGGAGACAATTCGCCCAGCAGGACAGAATTACTGCCGAAAGAATGCTCGTACTGAAGAGCCGCGCCGGCTTTCCACGACTCTATTCTTCTATCGTAGGCGTTTGACACAAGGATGGAATACACCCCCAGACCTTCCTGAAGATAAAGGAGATACTCTTTCGAGTCCTTTGATTTGGAGACATACGAGCCGATTTTCTCTTTGGAGTAGCCATAGGATAGATTAAGTCCTATCTTTTCCTTTCCAAAACGGAAAGCAACTCCTGGTTTTATGGTATAAACGATCTCTTGTGTTCTGGAGCGAGGATCCTGTAGCCTTGAAAAGTCGCCGAGAGAATAATCGAGACCAATTCCGATCCACATGAAATCAAACAATTGTTTTGAGGACATCCTTACGGAGAAGTCAAACAATTGATAGGAATAATTTCCCTTTACGGAAGACCCTGTCAGGTATGGATTTCCATTGTAAGGACGTATGTTGTCAGACCAGCACCTGTCCTGGTGGCGTTCCTGACTAAAATTGAATCTGCCCCATAGATTCAAAGGTTTAAGTGACTTGCTGCCATAGGAGTCAAAGCCCCAAGCGTTGACCCTACCGCTTTCCATAGCCTTGTGGAAGTCTCCGGACAAGGTTTTCGCATTGAGACTGGTCTGTCCCGCGTTCGGCATGGTGGTTATTCCTAATGAAACGGGGTTGTCCGTCTTAAGCCAGGTATTGAAGTCCTTGTCCCTAAAGTATGGAGTGGTCTGAGCCGGCAGGCTTATGGAAAAGCCTGCCGACACAATGACCGTCAAAGCCGCGAGCAGCGGCAGTTTTCTATTTAGCGTTCTTGTAACCAGGTTGGATTTCCGGCGCATCATAGTTCTTGATTACTAGGTGTGACCCGTCATAATTGTCAGGATCGCTGGAGCCTACGGCGACAAAATCATTCGAGGAATTGTTGGTGTCCTGAAGAACCTTGCGTCCGTCAGCCGCGATGTATTGGATTTTCCTGTTGAAAATGATCCCCATGTTTTGCAGTGACTCCACCGGTTTGGCGTCCAGGGCGTCCGGAATTCTCTTCTGCTGCGCTACTCCTGTCTTCGCGGTTTCCACGGCATCAATAATAATCTCATTAGGAACTCTCTTGGCTTTCCAGTTTTGTTGGCTGGCGGTTATGTAGCTCGTCGCATCAGTTCCTGTCTCCCATCCGTCGATTTCCTCCTCTGTGGCGAAGAAAATATACACCGCCTGTATCATCTGAAGGAAGCCGGCGTTCGGCATACAGTCATAAACGGCCTTGAGATTAGGAACATTGGCGTTGTCTCCGAACTTGTTCCAGAAGAAAGCGGTGGACTCTATCTCGTAATCCGCATTGGAAAGATCCACGTTCATGGTGCATTTATCCTTCGCACCCTCTGTGTCCTCAGGGACGATGAAATTATGTGCGTTCCAAGCGATCACTATGCTCTTGCCTCCTTCAAGCGGGATGTTCTTGGTGACACCGTGTGTGCCTTCAAGGCGCGCGATGCGGGAGGCATACGTGGCTTCCTTCTGGTATTTGGTGTAGAGTTCACATGGTGTCTTTGATGTCGAATTGCCATGAGCCTGGGCGATGCAGAGTCCGTCGAGGTAGATGGTGCCGTCGGTGTTGTTGTAGATCTCCCAATATTTAGGATAGTTCACGCTGGAACCGGCATTGTTTTTCGTGCCGTTCGTGTACATCCTGCTCAGGAGAAGATCGCTTTTCACAGACCAGGTCAGCTGAATCTCGGCGACGTTGGCATTGTCTCCTTTCACGACTTGGATGTTGGATGCGTTGCCGTTCAGGAGAATATCATAGCCACTTGCCAGTTCCGGGGCAGCTGTCTTGAACTCATCCGCTGTCATGGCGTCAGACACAAGTATGTCATACACGCCCTGATACACCTTGCTGAACTTGGCCACTCCATTCACGGCCTTGGTTGTGTATGATTTGTCCATTGTAGTGTTTGTGATCGTCACATCGCCTGAGAATGTCGGGGAGGAGACGGGGAAATCCGCCGGCATCTTGACATTGACAGTCATAGACACCTGATTGTCTTCACTTTTCTCGCATGCGGCGAAAGAAAGGATGGCCGCGGCCACAGCGGCCGCAAATTTGATTGCTTTGTTCATTTTACTTTTCTTTTGGTTATACTGATCTACTAACTAAAAATTCAGGAATATCTCAAGTCCGTATGAGAACAGGTTCCCGTTGCGTTCCACCTTGTTCACACTCACTGAATTCGATTGCCATGGTTGATTGAAAAGAACATTGTTGGCATAAAAGGAGAAGCCGGCCTTGTCACCAAGTTCTTTCGTTACCCTCAGATCCAGACACCAGACCGCCGGCCATCTCACCGGAACGTTGGAGATGGATGTGTCGAAGATCTGATCCTTGAGCATGTAGCCTTGGAATCTGAATTCGGGATCGCTCAACTGACTGTCCGTAAATGGGATGTAGTTGTCCTCGTAAAGATACCCACAGGGTTTTGTTCCTGAGCTTATCTTATGCTCATATTCATATAGCAAGCATTGCGCCGAAGCAGAGACGATGAATCGGATTGCAGGGATGTGCTGGACAACCCGCAATGTGGTGGAGAACTGCCGGTTTTCCGAGAGAGAGCCGGCTCCCTCAGGGTACACGACGTAGACCGGGCCGTAATTTCTGGCCTCTCCGACAGGAAGTCTATAGCCGAGGTTCGAGGAAGACGATTTCGTCTCAGTCCATGCACCGTTAAGATAGAAAGATGTGTTCGTGGCTTTTATCTTTCCGAAATTGAAATCGAACTCTATTCCCCGGTTCCTTCTTGATGCGGTGTTACCCGGACGGATTACATTATACAGGACGGTGTCCGTCTGGGTCGGATGCATAGGATCATACACAGGTTTCTGGTCGGCGAATGTGACATCCCCTGCCTTCCAGACATCAAAAGTCAAAGACTTCCATTCCGAATTGTCCGAAGCGAAGCCACGTGAGATGTCCTCATTGTACCCTACCACGGAGAAACTCATTCCGTTGTCCAGCCTGATGTCGAATCCGAGCTCGTATTTTGTGCCGCGCATTGTCCTCAGCCTTACCGGTGTCTTGTCGAACACTCTTGTCGAGTACAGATAGTAGCTTCTCTGTCCGTCAGAGACGGTCATGTTATAGAAGTCGTAGTAATCCGGAGCCGGGTACATGTCCAGAAGCGACGGAGCCTTTTCCGAAATACCATAGCCGAATCTTATGGATAGATGTCGCTCCGGGTTCACCGCAAGGTTCACGCGAGGCGAGACGGCCATGATCTGTTCCTTCTTTCCTGGCTGGACCACTGTCCAACGGACTCCTGCCTGCCCGGTGATGTTAGGGAACCGGGAATCACCGAAAGTCAGCACAATGTTATCCTCCGCATATGCAGAGACTTGATTCAGGAACGGGATGTCGCGGAATCGACGCATCCTGGACTGTGCGAACGCCTTGTATTTCGGAGTCTTGTCATATTGCCCGATTCCAAGATTACCCTCCATTTTCCACTCGGCTCCCACGTTGAACCTATTGGACATATTCCCAAGATTCAGGTAGAACTGGTCTGACGCTTTGGCCCAGTACATCACCGGCTTGCTTTTGGCTCCTGTCAAGGTCTCGTAGGAGGAAGGATACGGAGTCCCTTCATAAATACCATCCTTGATAGCGTCCGTGATCGCCCCTTGACCTACCGACACAAGTTGATCTCTGAATATGTTGTCCGAGGCCCACGACAAGGCAACGTCGTACTTGAGGGTTCTTGCCAGAGCTTTGTCCGGCTTCAGCACCCCGCCGTGCGAGAACCTCAATGAGAACGCATCCCTGCTGGAGAAGAATTTCCGTAAGGCTTCGGGCTCGTCCGGATCCGCACCTTTCCATTCTCCGGTGTAGGACATATCCAGATTTGTGGTGATAGTCCATGAGTTGTCCATAAAGATCTTCCGGTGCGCGACGGACAGTAGACCTCTGTTATACTTGTCGGTCAGGAACCTTGGGTCGGAAGTCCCACGCGCATAGTCGGCGCTGATGTTTAGAGAACCTGCCGATTTGATATCAAACCCTTTGCCGGCATGAAACTGCATGATTCCGGGCATGATCTTGGACTTAAGGTTCAAGTCGCTGACTCCGATTCTCTTGTTGACGATCATGACACCGGACGAGACATCTCCATATTCAGCGGAAGCCACTCCTCTAATGACTTCGACCGACTCGATGTCATCGGTACCGATGCTTCGAAGATCCACGCCAGTATTTCCTTGGGAGAGGGTTGACAGTCCTAGTCCGGCGCTTATGTTCGCATTGGTGGAGACCGGCGCTCCGTTCACGATGACCGCGGCTCCGAACGTGGCATTGTTGTCCGATGCAAGTGTCCTTACTTTCAGCTGCCCCGGATTTGTCAACGAAGGATTCTTCATGGAGACCCCTCCCGGAAGCAACTGCATGACATCCTTCAGACTTGTTGCCTGAAGATGATCCAGTGCCTGCCTTCCGATGGTTGAAGAGGTGGATTCTCCGCTATGGCTGCCTTGGGCGACCACGACAACCTCTTTCATCATAAGAGTCTCCTCTTCAATGAATATCCTGACAGAGGTCTTCCCGTCCGCTCCGATTTCTCCTTCGGCATCCTTGTAGCCAAGCATCGACACCTTGTATGCCTCTGGAAGTTTCGGCACGTTTTTGATCTCAATGTCGCCGTTTTTGTCCGAGATCCCCCAAAGACCGGACTGGAGCAACAGGAGGGTCGCTCCAGGCACGGGCTTCCCTGACTTGTCCAGAATGGACACCGTAACTGTATATGGTGTGCCACTCCGGCCATACATTGTTCCGCAAAGGAGCAACATGGCGGCAAGTAAGGATATCATCAGAAAGCGATTCATCGATCTCTATTCATTTTTTGTGTCTTGGGCTTTCAGCATGGAGTCAATCTTTGTCAGGCATTCCGCATAGTGCTGCCTTAAAATGGGATCCTTTGTCTTCTTGGCTCCGATATCAGAGCGTAGCCTGTGAAGATCAGCGCGTATGATGGTCTTGTAGCCATAGTCCGCCATGTCAAGCATCGAAATAGATCCACCTCTGGTGTGCCATTCCAGCAGCTTCTTACAGTCGGTAAGGTAGGCGCGTTCGAGAACACGGACGTGGATGTTGCTTTCCACGTTGCTGTAGATGTCTTTCCAAACAGCCTTACGAACATCCTCGACATACTCGGAAGGATTGTAGACCTTCGCCGGGTCAGCAGCAAAACCGTCGTCCAAACGCATCAGAACTCCGATATTCAACAATCTGTACAGAATCGTGGCCTGCATTTCCTGAACTTTGCGTGTGTTCGTGAGCGACATGTCAAATTTACTGATATAAGGTTGGGCGATGAGCCATTCAGGCATATTGAAAGCATTGTCTGAAATGAAGGCGATGGCCTCTTTCTGCTGTGCTGGCTCCGTCAGGTAGAAGACCGGGCCTGGTTGGTCGGTGGTCTTGTAGTCCTCATATATTCCTGTCACGACAGAGGCGACATGCCCCAAATACTTCAGCCATTGCTTCTGTATTTTCTTGTAGAGGTCGGCAAGGTCGCCATATCCTCTGGCTTCCTGATAAGTCCATCTCTCAAGGCTGTCGGTCACAATCTTCAGATTAGACAAACCATATCCGGCGGACTTTACAGGATCGTCGCCAAGATCCTCGGTCTGTCCTCTAGGGTCGGACTGGAGAATAAACTGCCGGATGTACCTGCATTCAGGATCATCAGCATGGCTTTTTACAAAATCGTTGAGTACAAACCGCTCATCCTCCGGTGTTTTCATCCCAGGGAAAAGCCTGTAGCCCCATTCGATCGCGAATTTGTCATATTCACCGATTATCGGGAAAAGCGAGACTCCTTTGTCCTCTGGCTGGGCTATATAGTTGAAACGGGCGTAGTCCATAATTGATGCGGTCGTTCCATGCTCGGCGGTGAATGACGCGCTCCGGAGCGAGTCGGTCGGGAATGCGCTGCTGGCTCCGAAATTATGCATGAGCCCAAGGGTATGTCCGACTTCATGGCATACCAGATACCTGATGAGCCTTCCCATCAGAGCCTCATCGTACACCATCTTTCTTGCTTCAGGATCAACTTGGCCGCATTGGATCATGTACCAGTCATGCAGCAGTTTCATCGCATTGTGGTATATGCAGACATGGCTGTTGATGATTTCTCCCGAACGAGGATCCACGACTGCCGGTCCATAGGAGTTCTCCAAATAGGAAGGGAAATACTCTATCATGGAATAACGGGCGTCAAGCTGGTCGAAATCGGGATCCTCTTCCTCTGTCGGGACAGGCTTTGCGAATATGGCGTTGCTGAATCCCGCGGCGGAAAACGCTTTCTGCCAGTCCTCAACACCCTCCTTGAAGTATTTTGTCCATTTTTTCGGGATGGATGGGGACAGATAGTAGACAATAGGTTTTACAGGATCAACGGTCTTTCCCGCGAAATAGGCTTCCGGGTCGGATGGCTCCAACTTCCATCTGTTGATGTAATAAGTCTTAACGGCTCTTTGCGCGTCATCAAGACCGTAGTCGTACTGGCCGCGGCTGAAATAGCCGACCCTGCTGTCCGAGTAGCGTGGAGTCATAGGAGTCCGCGAAAGCAGGAGCAGGGAGTTGTGGATCTGGATGGTGGCTGTTCTGAGTCCTTCATCCTCGATGACATCGCTGTTGCCGCTCAAGGAGTAGGTCTTGGTGGAAAGGATGTCGATGTTCGACGGGAAACTCTTGATGTAGTTAATGTAACTGCTCTTGTCCTCAAGGTTCCCTATAGCATATTTTTTCTTGAGGCGATAGTCTAATCCAAAGGCGAGCAAGTCTTTGCGGAAAAGATCCGACACCTCGACCATCGCATTCCCGTCATCCGACTTTCCGGTGACCTCGAATGTCGCGATGATCGTCGGAAGCATGCAGTCTTTAACCGCTTCTGACAACTCGCTTCCGTCCGCCGCTATCTTTCGGAAAGACCTGGCACGCAGTTCTATCTTGTCTTCTCCACGCCGTTCCCAAACAAAAATCCTTTCATCTATGCTCTCGCTACGGAATCCCATGTCCATAGATGTTCTGGCGCGACGTGTCACAAGAAGCATGTCTCTTCCCAAAAGAGAATCGGGAATCTCAAACCAGTAACGTCCCTGGTAGTTCCAGACATTGAAAAAACCCTCGTCGCAAATACCCTCCGATTTGACTTTGACGAGAATGTCTGACTCCGCTGCGTTGGAATCAACAGAGGCGACCAATGCCAAAAAAAGCACGATGGCGCCTGTTAGCGCGTGAATTAATCTTTTCATCACCATTTAATTAGACTTTCGCAGACTCCTGGCGAACCCAAATAATAGGAAAAAGGTAAAAGTGTGGAGCCTTGTCTGTCTGAGCAGAAGAGCAGCGGAGTATTTGAATGGGGAACAACTCTGCACCAACGATTGATAACGGCGTTGAGGCGCTGGAATCCATATTGGTGAGGAGGGGCTTCCTGTCTCATCCTTGGATTATTGCTGACCTCTATTCAAGAACAGGCAACACCTTTATGTTACACCGGCAAACTGCCGATTTAGCAAATGTAGATTTTATTATTTGAATATACAAGGCCTTGTACGATACATGGCGAAAAAAAATACGGCTGCCGAACTGCCCTTTCAGATCGCCGAACCAGCCGTAGTGTCGCTTACTAACCCTAGGCCGCCCTTTCAGGTCGCCGGACTCGCCGTAGTGCCGCCTACTATCCCCTAACCCTGAGCCGCCTTACCACTATACGATCTTCAGCGTGGGCGATCGAAGCTACATTCTACGAAACACGTTCAGCCTAAAGGGCTTGTGGTGATGCTGGAACTGTGATTGTGCTGAAAAAGTCTAAGAAGAAAGAGAGAGTTTTTCAGCATATTCATTGACAGGTGGCGTTCTATGGCATTTTACCATGAACGAGTTTTGTAAAAAATAGTGGCGTTATCCTTCTGGACAGCTCTTGTAAGAAGACCAATGCGGAAAACAATGCGCATCAATGAAGAATCCCTACCGAGACTCCGATCAGATTTCTTCCCGACCCCTCGAATCCCGGGACAAAGCACCCGGGCGACTTTGGGGCTGAATCCCGCCCTTAGGGTTCCTGTGCGGGCTTCGGATGCAAATCTGTCTTGGAGCTAAGGCCGGGAAACGGCGTTGGCGGCGCTGCGGTAGGGGGCGGCTGGAATGGCCGGAAACAGAATTGCGCATGTATGCTGCCCGGAGCCTTCCTGTGCTGGTTCCGGGCGCAATTCTGTTTGTCTTGGGATAAAGGCGTTTAAAAATAAGTCGGTAAAGATTTCGGCAGTATTTTCGAGGATGGCTGTCTTTTGGAAGAAGTTGTGTGCCGGTGACACATGACTGATTTGAAAAGACAGCTAAATCGAAAGACAATCAAAGATTACCAAGTATTCTTTAAGGATTGCTAATAAGCGCCACAATACGAAGCGCCGCTATATTCCGAACGCCTTTTTGATTTCCTCCACCGCGTCAAGCTTTTCCCAGGCAAAAAACTGGACTATCTTGTCGGTCTGGCAGCCAGGCTTGCCGACTTTCACTGACTTGGTGTATGGCTTGCGGCCGAAATGGCCGTAGGCGGCTGTCGGCTCGTAGATCGGGTTCTTCAGCTCGAACTTGCGGATGATCGCGGCGGGACGGAGGTCGAAAAGGTTATCGATCCTGCGGGCAATCTCGGCATCTGGCACGATGCCGGTGCCGTAGGTGTCCACGAAGACGCTCACCGGCCTTGCCACACCGATGGCGTAGGCAATCTGGACAAGCATTTCCTGGGCGACGCCGGCCGCTACCATATTCTTGGCTATGTGTCTTGCCGCATAGGCCGCCGAACGGTCAACCTTGCTCGGGTCCTTGCCGGAGAAGGCTCCGCCGCCGTGCGCGCCCTTGCCGCCGTAGGTGTCCACGATGATCTTTCTGCCAGTCAGGCCGGTGTCGCCGGCGGGACCGCCGATCACGAACTTGCCGGTCGGATTGACATGCAGGATGAAATCGTCCTTGAACAGGGCTGCGGTCTGAGGATTCAACGCCGCCTTGAGTCTTGGCAGCAGAATATTCCTGACGTCGGCCTCTATCCTGTCGTGCATCGCCTGGTCCACCTTGTCCTGGCCGAACTGCTGTACGGCATCGGAGTAAGGAATATTCCCAAGCCCGTCTGCCACGAAGTCATCGTGCTGGGTCGAGATGACGATTGTGTGGACACGCACCGGACGGTGTGACTCGTCATATTCAACGGTGAACTGGGACTTCGAGTCGGGTCTTAGGTAAGGCATCAGCTCCGGGGAGTTGTGGCGGATGTCCGCGAGCTCCTGAAGGGCGATCTGCGAGAGGTAGAGCGGCAGAGGCATGTAGTCCTCCGTGTCCCGGCAGGCGTAGCCGAACATCATGCCTTGGTCGCCGGCTCCCTGATCCTCAGGGTTTTCGCGCACCACGCCACGGTTGATGTCCTGGCTCTGCTCGTGGATCTCGGAGAGGACTCCGCAGGAGTTGCCGTCGAACATGTAGTCGGCCTTGTTGTAGCCGATGCGGTTGATCACTCCGCGCACGACCTTCTGGATGTCAACGTATGCGTCCTCGGAACGGACCTCGCCGCCGATGACCACAAGTCCTGTCGAACAGAATGTCTCGCATGCCACCTTGGCCTCGGGATCCTGACGGAGGAACTCGTCAAGGACTGCGTCTGAAATCTGGTCGGCCACCTTGTCTGGATGACCCTCAGAGACTGATTCGCTTGTAAATAGGTAATTCATAATGTGTTATGTTTTTTAATCATCATTGTCATCCCTAAACTGGAGGGTGGAATATAAACAAAAAAACTCCAACGTATGGGAATACGTGGAGACACATAAAAAACACAACGTGAATTTTTTAGCATTTTTTAGTGTGGTTGCAAGCAGGCAAATCTCTCCACATTTTCCGGTTGCAAAGATAATGCTTTTTCGGGAATATCCAAAAACCGCTCAAATTGTGTTTTCGCCGTGAATTTGTTATAATCTTCAATCGTAACCGATTTGTAACTGAATTAAATTTTCTGAACCGAAGAAAATGTGTTAAATTCGCAAGTTGAATGATATGCACGGAAAAGGATTAACTCAATACTTTATATTTATTAACAAATCTATGGTTCAATTACTCAAGAAGGGCTTTGCCGCATTAGTCGCAGCCCTTGTCGGAATCACGGCATTTGCACAGGTTACCACGTCCTCATTGAACGGTAAGGTGACTGACGCCAATGGAGCCGCTGTTCCTGGAGCCGCCGTGGTCGCGGTTCACACCCCGTCGGGTACACAGTACTATGCCGTCGCCAACGCGGAAGGCCGTTATGCAATCAACGGTATGCGTTCCGGTGGTCCTTACAAGGTTGAGGTAAGCTGTCTTGGCTACCAATCAGTAACCTACACGGATGTTACTCTCCAGCTCGCCGAGGCCTACAACCTCAACGCCATGCTGAACGATGACACCCAGATGCTTTCAGAGGCTGTTGTTGTCTCCACCGCCAACTCCAAGTTCGCCGTAGAGAAGACTGGCGCCGCCACCAACATCAACAACGCCCAGATCACCGCTCTGCCTACTGTCAGCAGAAGCATCACTGACGTGACCAGACTTTCCCCTTACGGCGGAAACGGAATGAGTTTCGCCGGAACGGATGGCCGTACCGCCAACTTCACCGTGGACGGTGCCAACTTCAACAACAACTTCGGCCTTTCCGAGAAACTTCCTGGAGGAGGTTCTCCAATCTCCATCGACGCGATCGAGGAACTTCAGGTTGTGATCTCTCCTTACGATGTCCGTCAGACCGATTTCATCGGAGGTGGCGTGAACGCCATCACCAAGTCTGGTACCAACACCTTCAAGGGATCCGCCTATGTTTATCACCGCAACGAGAACATGCGTGGCAACACTGTTGACGGAACCGAGATCGCCGGTGCCCGCGACAAGGACCGCAACACCACTTACGGCTTCACTTTCGGTGGCCCGATCATCAAGAACAAGCTCTTCTTCTTCGTCAATGCTGAATATTCACAGACACCATCTGTCGCTGTCCGTTGGAGGGCTTCCGAAAATGGTGTGGGAGAGTCTACCAAGTACCTTTCCTATGCGTCAGTTGCCGACATGGAGAAAGTTTCCTCCCATGTGAAGGACAAGTATGGCTACGACACCGGCTCTTTCACTGATTTCCCTTCTGACGAGAGCAACGCCAAGATTCTTGCCCGTCTCGACTGGAACATCAATGACGCGAACCACCTCGCTGTCCGCTACAACTACACCAACAATACTTCTTGGTTTGCTCCTAACGCCTCCTCGATGGACGGAGGTACACGTTCCGCCTATGCGAGAACCTCTCTTTACTCAATGGCTTTTGCGAACTCAATGTACTCTATGAATAACCTCGTTCATTCCGTATCCGTTGACCTTAACAGCCGCCTTAGTAACAACCTTTCCAACCAGTTCCTCGCCACATTCTCAAAGCTTGATGACGTGCGCGGAACCAACTCAAGCGAGTTCCCGTTCATTGACATCCAGGACGGTACCGGCACCAACACTCAATACATGTCCCTTGGCTATGAACTCTTCACTTGGAACAACGCTGTCCACAATACAATCGCCAACATCAAGGATGACATCACTTATTATGTAGGCAGCCACAAGGTCACCGCTGGTCTCAGCTATGAATATCAGATGGCGGACAACGCCTACATGAGAAACGGTACGGGTTACTATCGTTATTCAAGCGTTGACGATTTCGTCAATGGAGCCGCTCCTGAGGTTGTCTGCCTCACTTACGGTTATGACGGTGAGAAGAATCCTGCCGCCCGCGTGCAGTTCAGCAAGCTGGGTCTTTACGCTCAGGATGACTGGAACCCTACCGAGAACTTCAAATTGACCTACGGTGTTCGTTTCGACGGTCTGTTCTTCAACAACAGCGACCTGATGACCAACAAAGCCATCCTTGATCTCGACTACTATGACAGCAACAACGATGTTCGTCACATCGACACAGGTAAGTGGCCTTCTGCCGGAATCTCGGTTTCCCCGCGTGTCGGCTTCAAGTGGGACGTTCTCAATGACAAGAGCCTCACCCTCCGCGGAGGTACCGGTCTCTTCGTAGGCCGTCTCCCTCTCGTGTTCTTCACGAACATGCCTACCAACTCCGGTATGGTTCAGTACCAGGCACAGATCAACGGGAATACCCTTGCTGAAAAAGTCAAAGGCTATACAGGACCAACTGTTGTGAGAGATGGAAAAACTTATATTGACATGAGTCAGTTTGCCGGTGGTCTTAAGACTTTGAATGGCAAGGCTACGTCTCAGGCTCTCTACGACTACCTCATCTCAGTTGGTTACCCTTCAACTATCTCCCCTGAGGATGGTGCTGTTCCTTCCTCAATCTCTGCGGTTGACTCCAAGTTCAAGATGCCTCAGGTTTGGAAGACATCACTCGCTGTTGACTACCAGCTTCCTGTCTCATTCCCGTTCACCGTCACTGTTGAAGGAATATTCAACAAGACCATCAATGGCGTGATGATGTCAGACTGGAGCATGCTTCCTGCCGAAGGCTTCGCAAGATGGAATGGCGCGGACAACCGTCCTGTTTTCCCTTCCAACTTCAGAAACGCCACCAAGGCTTTCGTGCTTGAGAACACCAGCAAGGGCTATGGCTATTCGGCCAACGTGACTGTGAATATGCGTCCTGTCGAGGGTCTCAGCTTCATGGCGGCCTACACCCGCGTGGGTTCCAAGGAAATCACCGGTATGCCGGGTTCAAACGCCGAGTCCGCGTTCACCTACGTTCCGACGATCGCAGGTCCAAACAACATCCAGCTCCACAACTCCCAGTACGTCACTCCGGATCGTTTCGTGGCATCCGCTACGCATCACGACAAGAGCGGCAACCACTTCAGCTTGATCTACGAGACTTGGAGGGGAGGTTACAACTACTCTTACATGCTCGCCAATGACATGAACGGCGACGGCTACAGCTACGATGCCCTTTATATTCCTACAGACAAGCAGGTGGCTGACAAGCAGTTCCGCTTCACTTCCGATAGCGACCGCGACCGCTTCATGAACTATGTTCACGGTGACAAGTACCTGAGCAAGCATCAGGGTGAGTATGCCGAGGCCTACAGCGTCTACTCTCCTTGGGTCCACAGGGTTGACTTCAGCTACAAGCACGATTTCAAGATCAATGTCGGCAAGAGCGTCAACACTCTTCAGCTCAGCCTTGATGTCAAGAACATCCTTAACCTCTTCAACTCCAGCTGGGGTGTCAGCAAGTATATGAATCCAGACCTCAATTCTGGCCGTATCCTCAAGTACGATTCGACTGACTCAGAGGGTTATCCGTTGTTCTCGACTCCGGAGACCGTTACTTCGGATGTGAAGACATTCGTTCCTAACACGGCGATCGGCCAGTGCTGGTACGCTTCGGTGGGAATAAAGTACATGTTTAACTAATATTATTTATTGAGATAATTATGAAACTCAAATATTTATTCTCAGCCATTTTCGCTTCCGTCCTCTTTGTTGGCTGCAACGATGAGGAGCTTGGAAGGCTGGACAACATCAGCTTGGCGGATTCCTACCTTTCGATCCCGAACGCCGGTGGTACAGCGGTGTTGACCATTGATGCCACAGACACCTGGGAATTCGTCACGGATGACAACTGGCCTGATGTCATCAAGAGGAATAAGGACAACACTATCAAATCTCAGACTCCGTCCTGGCTTTCCGCCGACAAGATGTCCGGCGCCGCTGGCGAGTCTAAGGTCACCTTCTCAGCCGCAGCCTTTCAGGGCGGTCGTGAGCTTGAGCTTAAGATAAAGGTCGGCAATAACTCTCAGTTCGTCAGAGTCCGTCAGGGTTCCATGACTGCCGTGACTGTTTCCTGCAAGGAAGCCAACGAGAGTCCTGAAGGAAAGAACGTGAGGGTGAGCGGTGTCTGCACAGCCATCGAGAACACACTCTACGGCAACTGGTATCTCACCGACAAGACTGGTTCGGTCTACATCTACGGTACTCTTGACAAGAAGGGTGCTGAGAAGAACTTCGCAAGCCTCGGTATCGAGCTTGGTGACGTTGTCACCGTCGAGGGACCAGTCGGCTCCTACAAGGGCAGCCCTCAGCTTGTGAAAGTGACTGTGATCAGCATCAAGAAGTCCCTTATCAAGATTGTCAACCCTTCCGCTACCGTTTCCAAGGATGGAGGAGAGGTGTCTGTCAAGGTGGCCTACAAGGGCAACGGTGTCTTCCCTTCTGTTCCTGAGGATTGCGATTGGGTGAAGTATGTCGGCATGAGCTACGTGAAGGGCGTTCCTACTAAGATAGAGCCTTCTCCTGCGGACACGGCTGTTGTTAAGTTCACTGTCGCTCCTAACAGCGATGACGCCCGCAAGTGCGAGGTCAAACTCGCTTCCTACAAGGGTAAGGATTCTTCTGACGGTACGTTTACCATCAATCAGGATTCCGGACTTCTTCTCTTCACCTTGCCTTTTGAGGAGTCTTTCAAGAATGGTAAGGGTTCATTCACGATCGATAATGTTCTTCTGCCGACAGGAAGTACCTATGTTTGGTCAGAAGACACCAACTACGGTTGCATGAAGGCGTCGTCTTTCGTGAACAAGACCAATCTCGAGTCCGAGTCTTGGTTGGTTTCTCCGATAATCGATTTGGCAGGAAAGAGTGCAAAACTGTCATTCAAGCATGCCCTTAATTTTGTGAACAAGGACAAGCCAGAAGACCATATCTCCGTTTGGGCCAAGTCTTATGGCAGTGAGTGGAAAGAATTGACCGGTTACACTTATCCGAAAGGCAAAGATTGGAATTTTGTGGAGTCCGGTGACATAGATCTTAAGGATTATCTTGGAACAAAGTTCCAGTTAGCCTTTAAGTATGTCGGCTCAAAGACAGCTGCTCCTACCTGGGAGGTCAAGGAAGTAGTGATCAAGTAATCTACTTGAATATATCCGCGAGGGCGGGTGGCTAAAAGGTGACTTTTAGCCACCCGCCTTTTGCTAGTCGGGGCATAGTAATCCTTAAAAAAGAAAGGCCGTCGCTTTCCCCAAAGCTCCGGCCTGTTGTATATAAAACGAACTTAACAAATAGACAACAAAAAGAACTTTTGTCTGTCCAAGGGCAAAGGTATTAAGATTTATTGAATATGCAAAACTTTTTCGTAATATTTTAAAACGATTTTTACATCAAACCGTCACATTCGCCAGTTGTTTACTTACGAATTGAAGCAAAATAGCCTTCTGATGCAGCGGGGAGCCTTGTCTTGTCGGCATCCTATCCGTTCCGGTACTCGCTTGGAGTCATTCCGGTGTGCGCCTTGAAAAACTTGTAGAACACGGACGGGTTCGGGAAATGAAGCTTGAAGACGATTTCCTTGATGCTGTCATCGGTGTACTTCAGCATATTCTTCGCCTCAAGGATGACGAACGAGTCGATCCAGTCAGGAGCCGAGCGGCCGCTGACCTGCTTGATGAGCTTAGAAAGGTATTTCGGGGTCAGTCCAAGCCGGTTGGCGTAGAAGGCCATGTTGCGCTCCGATGTGTGATGCTCGGTCACGAGTGTCATGAAATGCTCGAAGATCAGTTTCACTCTGGTGTTGACCGTCGTTCCTGATGTCTCCGGAGTCTTTACGACGCTTTTTTCCATCAGTCCGCCCAGTAGGTAAAAGAGTGATGCGATCAGCGAGCCGACAGCCTCCCTCTTGTTCGGCACGTCCGAGGACAGAATCTCGCCGATAAGATCCAAGTACCTGGTGCAGAAGGCGATGTTCCTGTCTTCAAGCTGGACGCATGGCTCTGTCAGCAGTTTGAGCCGATCGTCAAAAATTTTCTTAAAGTCGAAACTAATGCTGGAAAGATACTCCTTGGAAATCGCCACGACGATGAACTCGAATCCGCTGTCGCCTTCATTGCCCAACCTGTTTATCTTTATGATGTTTCCCGGAGTACCGATGAACAGCGTACCCTTGACCACCGTGTACGACCGAAGATTGATCTCTACGTTGAGGCTGCCGGACTTGCAGAAAATCGCGATGTAGGCGTCGCTGCGGCAGGGATATTTCAAAAACTGAAGGTTTTCGCTGTACTTCACCTCCATGATGAAGAAGTCGTCTCCGAGCTGGACCTCATTCTGGACGGGTACGAGTTTTCTGATTTGCTTCAGCCCTATGTTCAATAGTGAATCTGGCATGTCAAAAAAATGTTTTAATGTCTGGCGGCAAAATTAGGGAATATTTGTCATATTGCAAAATTTCGCAATATTCGACCTTTTGATACTTATAGAATCCGAAAAGTCATATTAATGGAGAAATTTGGCAATCAATTTGTAGTGTACCCTTACCGCTTGACAAAAAAAATCGAAAACAAGAATTGATGAATATGAACAAGTACATTGTCAAAATCTCAACATTGGTCGCGGTGGCCATGATGCCGCTGGCGACGAATGCCCAGCAGACGCTGACGCTGGAGCAATGCCGTGAAATGGCGATCGAGAACAACAAGACCTTGAGGCAGGCCGAGACCAAGATCGAGATGGCCGGCTACGACCGCAAGATAGCGTTCGCCAACTATCTGCCGAACATTTCCGCCACTGGCGCCTACATCTACAACGCCAATGACATCGCCCTTGTCAGCGATGCCACTTCCCAGAAACTTCAGAACATGGGAACCCTGATCCACACGCAGACCCAGACTCTCAGCCAGAATCTGATGGCTGCCATCAAGTCCAACCCTGCGGCTGCGATGGAGTACATGAAAAGCCCGATGTGGCAGACAGTCCTCGGTGCGTTGTCTCAGACGGACATGTCTCAGACAATCAATGCGTTGGGAAAGGAGATTGACGATGCTTTCCATCCTGACATGCAGAACATTTTCGCCGGGGCGGTGACCGTCCAGCAGCCTGTTTTCATGGGCGGCAAGATTGTGGCTGCCAACCGAATTGCCAAATTGGCAGAGGAACTGTCAGAAACTCAGTACGATCAGCAGTACCAGCAGGTGATTGTGGATGTTGACCAGGCATATTGGCAGATCATCTCCATCGCCAACAAGAAAAAACTCGCCGACGCCTATGCCGACCTTCTCCACAAGATGGAGCATGACGTGGATCTTTCAGTCAAGGAAGGCGTGGCCACGGAGTCCGACGCCCTTCAGATAAAGGTGAAGGCAAACGAGGCGGACATGCTCAAGACGAAGTCCGACAATGGCCTTACACTAGCAAAGATGCTTCTTTGCAAGCAGATCGGCCTTGACCTCAATTCAGACATCGTGCTTGCCGACGAGGCGCTGGCTGACATCCCTGTCCCTCAGATCGGAGCGGGAAAGGATCTGGAGCAGATCTACGCAGACAGGCCGGAGACCAGGAGCCTTGAGCTTGCGTCGAAGATCTATGACGGCAAGGTGAGGGTCGCAAGGGCCGACATGATGCCGAAGGTGGCCTTGATGGCGGCATATTCAGTGACTAATCCTAACATCAAGAACGGCTTCCAGAAGGACTGGGGCGGTTTCTTCAACGCCGGCGTGATGGTGAACATCCCTATCTTCCACGGCTTCGAGGCCATGAGCAAGACCCGCAAGGCAAAGGCTGAGGCCACCCTTTACAGAACACAGCTTGAGGATGCCAGGAACCTTATCAACCTTCAGGTCACCCAGCTCAGGAAGCAGGAGGGAGAGGCGCTTGAGAAGCTGACGATGGCGCAGAACAACCTGTCCAGCGCGGAGGAGAACCTCCGTACCGCGACGGTCGGCTTCGAGGAGGGCGTGATCGACACCAACACCGCGCTCGCCGCCCAGACTGCATGGCTTAAGGCTCATTCTGAATATATTGACGCGGGGATCGAGCTTCAGATGCTCGCCGCCAACCTGAACAAGGCGGAAGGCAACAACCACGCTCAGGCAAGATAATCAACGGATAATGATAAAAATTTAAGAATATTATGGAAAAGGAAAAGAAAAGCTACAATCTTGTGATTGGCATTGTGGCGCTGATCGTAATCATCCTTCTGATCGCCATCATCGGCTATTTCGTCTCTAAACCTAAGCCTCTGATGATTCAGGGCGAGGCAGAGGCCAGTGAGTATCGTGTGTCCGGCAAGGTTCCGGGCAGGATCGAGGAACTTTACGTCAAGGAAGGCCAGATGGTCCACAAGGGAGACACCGTCGCCCTCATCGACTCTCCTGAGGTACGTGCCAAGCTGGCGCAGGCCAACGCCATCAAGGCGGCTGCCAGCTCACAGAGCAGAAAGGCTCAGAACGGAGCCCGCAAGGAGCAGATCGCCGGAGCCTATGAGCTTTATCAGCAGGCTCTTGTGCAGGAAGATGTGATGAAGAAGTCTTTCGACAGGATCCAGAAGCTCTATGACCAGAAAGTCATCGCGGCTCAGAAATACGACGAGGTGAAGGCCAAGTACGATGCCTCCGTCGCTCAGACAAAGGCTGCCAAGAGTCAGTATGACATGGCTGTCAACGGAGCGCGCGAGGAGGACAAGGCTGCGGCCAAGGCTCTCGTCGATCAGGCTGACGGCGCGTTGATGGAGGTGGAGTCTTATCTGAGCGAACTGTATCTTACGGCTCCGGCTGACGGAATCATCTCGGCTCTTTTCCCTAAGGTCGGCGAGCTTGTCGGTCAGGGAGCGCCTGTCGCCAGCGTTACTGACCTGAATGATGTATGGTTCACTTTCAATGTGCGTGAGGACTACCTCCACGGCATGAAGCAGGGCGACAAGATCACGGTGATCATCCCGGCCCTTGACGGCAAGGAGGTTCCGGCCACTATCAACTATGTGGCTGTCCGTGAGTCCTACGCCACGTGGAAGGCCACCAAGGAAACAGGTATGTACGATGCCAAGACCTTTGAGGTCAGGGCCGTTCCGGATGTGACGGTGGACGGCATTCGTCCTGGTATGTCCGCAATCGTTAAGTAAGGACTATCATCATGACTAATTGGCAGAGAATAATTGCGGTGGCCCGCCGCGAGCTCAGGATCATCAGGCAGCGTCCGATCTATCTTCTGGGTTCGGTAGGCGTGATAGCCTTCTGCGCCATATTCTTCCTGACATTTCTGAAGGACGGTCTGCCGAGTGATGTTCCGATCGGTCTTGTGGACTACGACTACTCGTCCACCTCAAGGAATTTCTGCCAGCAGTTGGATGCCACCCAGTTGGGAAAGGTTGTCCACTACGATTCGTTCGCGGCTGCCAGAGAAGACATGAACAGAGGCAAGATCGCGGCTGTCTGTGTCGTTCCTGTGGGGATGAACGATGACATCCAGGCGAACCGTCAGCCGAAGATCACGTTCTACGTCAACGGCTTGTACTTCGTCAGCGGGGCGCTTGCGTGGAAGGATCTGCTTCAGATGGTCAATCTGACCAACGGAGCCGTGCAGAGGCAGGCCTTCAGGGCAAGAGGCTACAACGACAGCCAGATCATGGGCATGATCCGTCCTGTGGACGTGGATGTCCATCAGATCGGCAACGTCGGCACCAACTACAACTACTACCTCAGCAGCGTCCTGCTGCCGGGTGTGCTGGAGATGATCGTGATAATCGTCCTGATATATTCATTGGGAGCGGAGCTTAAGTATGGTACCTCCAGGCATCTGCTGCAGACCTCCGGCAACTCGATTGTGACCGCCCTTGCCGGCAAGCTTCTGGTGTGGACGCTGACATTCTCGGCGATCGGGCTGATACTGATCCTGCTGCTCTTCCATAGGCTGCATTTTCCGTTGGCGGGATCCATCTGGAACATGTTTTTGGGCATATTCCTTATGATCTTCGCCAGTGAGGCGATCGCCATATTCATCCTTGAGATGCTTCCTGTGCCGAGGTTGGCGTTGAGTATCGGCGCTCTTTACAGCGTGCTTGGATTCTCCCTCTCGGGCTTCACGCTTCCGATAGAGGCCATGCCGCCTTACATCCAGGGACTTGCGGCGGCGTTCCCGTTGCGTCATTATTATCTGTTCTATGTCCAGGAGGCCATATTCGGAGCCGGATTCGCCGGATGGTGGAAGCAGGTGATCTACTTGCTGATCTTCATTCTGTTGCCGCTCATAGGTCTTGTGCGACTCAAGAAGGCCTACATTCATCAGAACTTCCCTAAAGACTAAGTGACATGAAAAATACATACGCAAAAACATGGATCAAGGACTTCTGGGGCATATTCTGTCATGAACTTCGACAGATTTTCTCAGACAGCGGCGTGCTGCTGATCTTCCTTGTCGCCGGACTTGCCTATCCGCTGCTTTACAATCTCGTCTACCTGAACGGTATTCTTTCTGAGACTCCCGTTGCCATTGTTGACAATTGCGACAGCCCGGACAGCCACCGCTTCATCAGGGAGATCGACGCCACCCGAGAGGTCGAGGTCGCGGCGAAATGTATGAATATGGCCGAGGCGGAAAAAATGATGCAGGAACGCAAGGTCAACGGCATCATCTATTTCCCTTCCGACTTCACGGAGAAACTGGCTCGAAACGAAACCTCCACATTCTCCGTCTATGCGGACATGAGCAGCTTCCTCTACTACAAGAACGCTCTCATGGCCACCAACTTCGTGATGCTTCATGAGATCGGTCAGATCCAGATGCAGAGGTTCTCGTCCCTCGGGATGACGGAACAGGCCGCGTCACAGACTGTCAAGCCGCTTGGCTACGAGGACAACAATCCTTACAACCGGGCATTCAACTACAGTTTCTTCCTGATCTCGGCCATCCTGATGATCATCATCCAGCAGACGCTTTTCTACGGAATGTCACTGCTGGTAGGAACCGCAAGGGAGAGGAACCGCAGTTTCGCATCGCTTCCTGACAGACTTGAAGGTCACGGTGTCGGGCGTGTGGTCATGGGACGTGGAGGTGCCTACTGGCTGCTGTACCTTGCTGTGGGCATGTACATCGCCTTCATCGTCCCGGCAATATTCGGGATCCCTCAAAGAGGTGAGTTCAAGGATGTCCTTGCGATGCTGGTCTTCTTCATCACTGACTGTGTGTTCTTCAGCATGGTCTGGAGCACGCTGATCACGAGAAGGGAATCCGTGTTCATCCTCTTCCTGGCGATGTCGCCTGTGGCTTTGTTCCTGACCGGTTGCTCTTGGCCGACATTCGCGTTTCCGGGCTTCTGGAAGGTGTTCTCCTACATATTCCCGTCCACTTTCGGCGCGCAGGGTTTCATCAACCTCAGCACTGCCGGTGGCGAGATGGGAGCGGCAGACGTACAGATGAAGGCCATGATCATCCAGACGGTCATCTATTTCTTCCTTGCATGCGTGGCTGTCTATGCCGAGAACTGGGTACTGCGTCACAAGGAGCAGATCCGTCAGAGGAGTGAACGGATCGCCAAGCGTGTCGGCATCGACAGCGCCGAGGACGCTAAGATCATCGCCGGAGAATAAGGTGTGATCCGGTAAAGAGAAAACTCCCTCCCGAATTTTGCACGTTACCAAAAATCGGGAGGGAGTTTTCTCTTTACCGGTCGCAGAGCCTACCGAAAAGGCAGTCGTTCTGCAGTTATACTTCGGTTAGAGCAGACATATACTGCCGTAGGTGATCCTCCCCACTTCGTGCTGCTCGCTATGAAGGTCCACTGGACCTTCATTAATCGCTCACGACCTCCCTCTTCGGGAGCCAAAGCCACCTACGGCAGTATATGTCTGCTCTAATTATTCTCCTACGTGGAACGCCACGCGGAGTTCCTCGATCTCCTCGTCGGTGATCGGGTTCAGTTTGCCAAGCGGAGCGGCGAGAATCAGCGAGCGGGCGCTGAAATCCGCCACCTCAAGACGGTCGAACGTGTTGATGAGCTGGTCTCCTGTCACCACGACAGAATCGTTCTCCAGCATCACGCACGGCCTGTTCTTGAACTCGTCGGCGAGTTCGGTCAGATGCTCGTTGTACTGGCTGCCGAACGGGAAGATCGGAATGTCCTGCAGGAATATCCAGCTCTCCGGAATCGTGCGCACATCGAATTTCGCACCTGTGGTGCAGAATCCCATAAGGGCAGGGGACTGGGTCAGGATGATGGAGTTCACCTTAGGGTTGCGGCGGTAGATCTCGTAGTGGAGAGCCACCGAGCGGCTTGCCTTCTTGCCTGCCTCGATCATGCCGTCCTTGACCTGCACGATGTCCTCAGGATCAAGATCCCAGCGCTGCATGCTGGAAGGGGTGATGAGGAAATCATTGTCTCTCCAACGAACGGAGGCCGTTCCGTAGGAACTGCACATAAGTCCCTGCGAGCAGGCTCTGCGGACGATCTTGCAAATTTCGGCGCGGATAGCCCTCTCGTCGGAAGGATGGGTGACGTTCATGAAGTGCTGGAACGGAACGTTCACGGCCTTTTCGTGCTGGAGGATCTGTTCCTCGCTGAGGTACTTAGGCTCACCCAAGGTCTTGGCGTTAAGGATTGTGCGCGCGCAGAGCTCCAGGGTCTCGAATCTCTGGTAGGCGTCCGCGATGTCGTCGCCGGCCACCACCACGCCGTGGTTCTCCATGATCACGGCCTTGTAGTCAGGATTCTTCTTGAACTCCGCCACGATCTTCTTTCCGAGAAGCTCGCTGCCAGGAAGGGCATACTCAGCGAAGCCTACAGGGCCGCACGTCGCGCGGGCCTGCGGAATGATGCTCGTGTCCGGAACCTGGTGTACCATGCTGAAAGTCACCAGTCCAGGAGGGTGGGCGTGTATCACTGAGTGAATATGCGGATTCATCTTGTAGATTGCCTTGTGGAACGGGTACTCGGAAGACGGCCTGTGAGGGCCTACGATGGTTCCGTCGGCCTTCACGCACATGATGTCAGCCGGTGTGAGGGAACCCTTGTCGATCGCCGCAGGGGTGATCCACATGTCTCCGTTTTCGTCCATGATGGACAGATTGCCACCGGAGGTGGTGGTCATCTCGCTGCGATAGATCCTGCCGATGATGATAGCGATCTGCTCGGCGGGATGCATGAGATTAACGTCAAGTTGTTTCATGATATTAATGATTTATATTAGACTTGTCATATTCCTAAGCCAGCATGACCTGACCTCCCGTCACAGGGATGGCCTGTCCGGTCTCTCCGGTCTGGTCGATGGCGTAGAGGATGGCCTTGCAGACATCCACAGGGTTGCATCCCTTGCGCATAGGCACCTGGGCGAGATAGTAGTCCTTGACATCCTGCACGGTCTTGGCTCCCGGAACCTTGCCGGCGTTGAGATACTGGATGAACAGTCCGTTCTCCGGGTTGCTCCACAGCGGGCCGTCGTAGTAGTTGCCAGGGCAGATGCTGTTGACTTTCACCCTGTCCGGGGCGAGCTCAAGGGCGAAGGACTGGGTGAGTCCTATTCCTCCGAACTTGCCGCCGGCGTAGGAGAAATTGGCCTTGCTGCCGCGCAGTCCGCTCTTGCTGTTGACCTGTATGATGTCGGCGAAATAGTCAGGATCATGCCTCGTCTCGATCTTCATGATGTGAGAGGCCGCCTTGGCGCAGAAGAAGTAGGCTTCGTAGTTGATCTTGGTGACAAACTCGAAATTCTCCGGGGTCATCACGTCCAGGCCTCCGGCGCGGACAACTCCTGCGTTGCTGACGAACGCGTCCAGCGCCCCGAAGTTCAGGATGGTCTGCCTCATCAGGTTCTGAAGGCTCGTCATGTCGGCGACATTGGTCTTTACGAAGATCGCCTTGTTCGAGCCGGCCATCTCATTGAAGTTGGCCGCGGTCTTCTCGCCGGTGGCCTCGTTGAGGTCGGCCACCACGATGTTGGCTCCCTGCGCCATCAGCTCACGGGCGATGCCCTCTCCGAATCCCTGGGCTGCGCCGGTCACGATGATGGTCTTTCCTTCCACACGGCCTTTCGACGAGCCTGCGGCGACCTTGCGGCGGTAGTTCTCCACCTCCCAGTTGTCGATGAAATCAATCCATGCCTGCTCCATCGGATGCTCTCCTCCGAAACTCTGCGCATAGAAAGCGACCTTCATCGCATCGGTGAACACGTCGGTGATGATCTGCGCGTTCTTGGAGTTGTCTCCAACAGCCACGAGACCGATGCCCTTGATTAGCAGCACCTTAGGCGTGTAGCCCTTCTCGGCGGCGAAAGCCTCGATCTTCTCCTCCGCCTGCTTCAGAATCTCTTCATCCGACTCTGCGTCAATGAATATGTAGGCGCTCTTGCAGTACACGATGATGTCCGGTGTGAACGGTGCGGCGATCTTCTCGCGAGATCCGTCAAGGAAGTAGTCCACAAGGGCGTTCTTCGTGACTTTAAGTGTCTTAAGTCCTCTGCCGGAGCGGGAGAGCATCTGCCTGATGGCCGGGATGACATCCGTTACGGTCGGGGAGACCTCGCTCCCGCCCTCTGGCAGAGCGGCCACCTTGGCCTCAAGTTTCCCGAGGATTTCCGAATATATTCCCTCGATCTCGGCGGTCGTGTCTCCGCCCACGAATATTCCATGGTTCTGAAGGAAGATCACCTGAGGCTCCTTTCCGTTCGCGGCCTTGTAGGCGTTGATGCGGTCGTAGACCTTCTTGAAAAGGGTGTAGCCCGGATCGGTATATTCAATGTAAAGCGCCTCCGGGAAGATCTCCCCGCAGGCGGCCTCGGCGTTCGCCGAGCACATCAGACCGTTGACCAGGGTAGGGTGGAGGTGCACCACGAACGCGAATCCCATGCAGTTGTGCAGGGAGGTCTCCACCGACGGCCTTCTGTCCTTTGTGACGCAGGCCACGGCGAGGTCGTTCTTGACCTGCTCCTCGCGGATCGCCGTGTCCTCATTGTAGGCCTTCTCTCCCATCTCGTTCAGAAGGGTTCTGTCGAGGACGGCGAATCCGTCCTCTGTTATTGTGGCAAGGGCGTGGCCGCTGGCCTTCACCCAAAGTCTGTTCTCATCCTTGTAGGAGGTGTTGCCGCCTCCTGCGATCACAAAGCGGGAGTCCTGCCCGAATTTCCGTGAAATCGCGATAAGATCTTCAATTTGTCTCATGTTCGTGTTATTTATGTTGATTATGTCCCAAGTATATTCTTTCTAAATCCCGAAAACCGTCTTCTGGAGCAGTTCGTCTCCGGCCTCGACGGAGTCAAGGCCCGCCTGGTGGGCGGCCACGGCGCAGGCTCCGCGGTAGTTGGTCAGGCGCAGCTTCTCGCTCAGGCCTTCGGCGTTGTCGCGGGTGCGCAGGCGGATCGGCTCCAGCGCAGGAGTGTTGTGCTCCGAACCGAATGTGACGATGAACCCCTCGTCCTGAAGGTAGTCCGTGTACTTCTCAAGGACAGCCGTGGTGTTGCGGGTCGTGATGAACTCCACCGACTTGAACCCTCTCTTTTTCAGTGTGTCAGCCGCCTTCTGGAGGTCGCCCTCGAAGTCGGTGAAATTGCCCTTGGCGTCATCCGCAAGGAACGGATAGGTCGGGATTCCGCCCGCCGCCTCGATGATCCGGCAGACAGTCTCCATAGGCAGGAACGCCTTTGGATCCTCCGGCACGAAGGCCGCGCCTCCGGATTTGAGGAGCTTGCTTCTGATCTCGTTCTCGACAGCCGCATCGTTCTCAATGGCGGATTTAATAGGCTGGCCTCCGAATATCCTTTCATAGAGGGCTAGCCTGTCCCCGGCGTTTCCGGCAGCCGCGTCCACCGCCATCCTCAGCGCCTTCGCGAGGTGACGCTCCCTGACGGAGCCTCTGGTCAGATCCTTGACAACCTGTTTGAAATCTATGCTGAATCCGGCCTTTACCGCGTCCAGGTGGGCGTTCAGCTTGGCGCACATCCTTTCGACCTGCGCGTTGGACTCGGCCCTGACATCGGCGAGCATCTGAGCCTCTTTCCCGCTGAGGATCACCGGGTAGGCCAGTCCCTTGCCGCTGAGGTAGGTGCGTCCCGGGTTGTTCGGGTCGTTGACCCTGAGTCCCGCCGCCTGATCCTCGCTGTTGAGGGAGATGAACTCGATGTTGAACATCGGGTAAAGATGCCTTGCGGCGCATTCATCGTTCCACTCCCTGTAGCCGTCCATGCTGTAGAAGTCATTGATTCCCACGATGCGGACATCTTCCGCCGCGGCCATGTCGAGAGCTTGTCTCACGTCAGTGAAGGCGCTGAACGAGTAAGGAGTGTGCAGATGAGCGTTAACGTCGATTATCTTTTTCATATTCATGAGTTTTCATTTCTCAAAGTTAATAATATTCCTACAAAGGATGTCTTCTGCGACTGAATTTTAAAGCCATTCGGTCAAAATTGAAATTAATTTGCTAATTTTGTGCGATATGCCACGAAATCATTTTTGGTAACATAAAACATCTTACAAATGGAAAAGAAACAACAAGGTAACATTCTCGCTATTGTGATAATGTTCTTCCTGTTTGCGATGATCTCATTCGTGACGGGATTCCAGAATCCGTTCGGAGTCATTGTAAAGCAGCAGTTCGCCGCCTCGAACTTCATGTCCCAGCTGGGTAATGCGGCCAATTTCATCGCCTATGCGTTCATGGGTCTGCCGGCCGGCATGATCCTGTCCAAGAAGGGTTACAAGTTCACAGCCCTCGCCGCCGTGACGGTGGGATTCATCGGAGTAGGTGTGACATTCCTTTCAGGAATTGTCGGCAGCTTCGCGGTCTACATCCTCGGAGCGTTCATCTCCGGATTCTCGATGTGTATGCTCAACACGGTTGTGAACCCTATGCTCAACACCCTCGGTGGCGGCGGCAACAAGGGTAACCAGCTCATCCAGTGGGGCGGTTCCTGCAACTCCTTGAGCGCGACCATCGTGCCTGTGCTCGTGGGCTATCTCATCGGTGACGTTACGAAGGACACGCAGATCGCCGACGCAAATCCGGCGCTTTTCATCGCGATGGGCATCTTCGCTCTGGCGTTCATCATCATCGCGGCCTCGCATATTCCTGAGCCTGAGCTTGAGGCGGCGGCAGCTTCCGGAAAGACGCAGCAGCTCACCATCGGCGAGAGCGTCAAGGGAGCCCTCTCCTTCAAGCATTTCGTGCTTGGTATCATCGCCATATTCGTCTATGTGGGTGTCGAGGTGGGTATTCCTAACTTCGTGAACCTCTACATGACATCCGCCGAGATCGGCATCAGCGCCGCTGTCGCCGGAACGATTGTCGGCATGTACTGGTTCCTTATGCTCTGTGGCCGTCTGGTAGGCGCTTCCGTCGGCGGAAAGGTCTCCAGCCGCGCTATGGTCAGCTTTGTCGGCACGGTAGCCATCATATTCCTCGTACTGGGTATGATCCTTGGTGACACCGCGACCGTGAAGTTCCCGGCCATCACCTCGAACCTCTCATTCTCCCTCGCCGAGATTCCGATCGGAGTGATGTTCTTCATCCTCTGCGGACTCTGCACCTCGGTGATGTGGGGAGCGATCTTCAACCTTGCCGTCGAGGGACTTGGCAAGTACACTTCAATCGCTTCCGGCCTCTTCATGGTGATGGTTTGCGGTGGAGGTATCCTCCCTCTCATCCAGGGTGCCGTCGCTGACGCAACCAACTACCTGATGAGCTACATCGTTGTCATCATCGGTGTCGCCTACATCCTCTGGTACGCCCTGTTCGGATCCAAGGTAAAGAAAACAGCTTAATTTGAAATCCCGTTCCGGCGGGGTTCTCCGCCGGAACTTCTCATAGCCAAAATTATGGAACAGAATCTTGTAATAGGAATAGACGTTGGTGGACAGACCACCAAATGCGGAGTAGTGGACGCGCGCGGTACCGTGCTGGCACAGACAGTCATCCGCTCGGACTCCTACACGGATGTAGAACCTTACATCGGGGAACTTTCAGCCGCGTTGAAGAAGATCATCGCTGATGCCAACGCCGAGGGGCAGATCCGGGGGATCGGTGTCGGCGCTCCTAACGCCAACTACTACACCGGCGAGGTGGAGAACGCCGTGAACCTTTCCTGGGGACGCTCAGGTGCGATTCCTTTCGCCAAGATGCTTTCAGAGGCGATGGGCGGAATCCCTGTCACCCTCACCAACGACGCCAACGCGGCAGCGATGGGCGAGATGACCTACGGAGTGGCGAGGGGAATGAAGAATTTCATCATGATCACCCTCGGGACCGGTGTCGGCAGCGGAATCGTCATCAATGGCGAGGTGGTCTATGGCCACGACGGGTTCGCCGGCGAGCTGGGCCACACCACCATCGTCCGCCATAACGGTCGCCGCTGCAACTGCGGCAGGACCGGTTGCCTTGAGACCTACTGCTCGGCGATCGGAGTCGCCAGAACCGCCCGCGAGTGGCTCGACATGAGCGATCAGCCATCGTCCCTCCGCAGCCTCGACACCATCACCTCGAAGGATGTCTACGAGGCCGCCAAGGAAGGCGATGCCCTTGCCATCAGGATCTTTGAATATACCGGCACACTCCTCGGAGAGGCCTTCGCCGACTTCATCGCGTTCTCCGCTCCCGAGGCCATCGTCCTCTTCGGCGGACTGGCCAGAAGCAAGGAGTTCCTCACCGAGCCGATCTTCCGTTCGATGAACGACAACGTCCTCTCTCTCTGGAAGAACAAGGTCAAGCTGGTCTACTCCCAGCTCAAGGAGTCCGACGCCGCCATCCTCGGCGCCTCCGCCCTCGCCTGGGAACGATAGCTGCCGTGGAGCGCAAGCTCTTGTAAATGAATATGCTGAAGCACCCTCCTGCTGCTTGTTTCGGATAGTAGGAGAGTGCTTCTTGTTTTTGTAACCGCCGTTACAGTAACCACGGTTGCATTAAAAGTAGATCTCACTTTCATCAACCTGATCGGCGTTGATGAACATAATGTAATAGACGGGCATATATGTTATCTTTCCGGAAGTACGTATCTCCCGGGAGTTTGACAGGATGAGGCCTGATTTGATGTTGTAGTCAGATATACTTAGCAGGTTGTCGATGGCGCTGTGGATGGTGTAATTCTTACCGGATTTGACCTCGATCGGCAGAACGCTTGTGCTTTTATAGTCATCAATCAAGAAATCGACCTCTCCTTTCTGCTTGTTGTCATAATAGAAAAGATTGTGTCCGTGCGCCTTCAGTTCCTGGGCGATGACACTTTCATAGACGGAACCAAGGTTCACCCCCTCCTCGTCCGAAAGAACCGGGCGGACATTGTTTCTGTATAGTTGTGCCGTAAGTAATCCGACATCGTTCAGATAGAGTTTGAGAAGATTCTTGTGGACGGACTCGGACAGAGGGTACTTGGGCTTCGAGATGGAGTTGACGTTAAGTGCGATTCCTGAATATGTCAAGTACTCGAATTCCTCCCGGTAATTGTCGAACCTGTCTCCAACCTTGTTCCGTATGTCTTTTGCCACAATCCTTTTTTTCTTGTTCTCCATCTGGGACGGAATCATATTATAGACACGCCTTATAAGAAGTGATTTATTGTTGTCTTCCTCGTATTTTGTCGCATCGACTTCGTAGAGAGACTTTATGCTTTCCTGTACTTCTCTGACTTTTACGATGTTGTGTGAGGCGAGATATTCATTCACGGCATCCGGCATACCTCCGACAAGAAGATAGCGCCGGAATTGGCCAATGATGTAATTATGCATAGCCACGTCTATGCTTTCACCTTTCTCCATCTTTTGCCTGAGTGTCTCCAACGTGTCAAAACCAAAGTTGTTCGCGAGTAAAAACTCTTCGAAATCAAGTTGATACATTGATTTTCTGATGATGCTGCCGACGGGAATGGAAGTTGTTTCCCGTAAAGTAAGCCCTAATAGGCAGCCACTCGCTATGAAACGGAACCGGTGATCTTCCCGGAAAAATTTCAGCATGGTAAGATACTGTGGATAGTGCTGGATTTCATCAAGAAAGACAAGCGTATTCTTATAGGAGTCAAGATTCTTGCCGTGGATAGAACTCAAAATAAAGTAGAATTCCTCAGTGGTTCTGATCTCCTTGAACAACTGAGGACCCTCGTCATCTTTCACGAAATTGATCTCGATGAAGTTCTTGTACAATCGTTCTCCTACTTTGCGTATTATGAACGATTTGCCCACTTGTCTGGCACCTTCCAGAATCAGAATCCGGTCGGTCTCGGACTTTAGATGCCCCTCCAAGTAACCCTCTATCTTTCTGTGTAGCATGGCTTTGACACTTTTCTATTAAATATTGCCATACAAATCTACACTTTTTCTATCCGAGGAAGGGGCCGGTGACGGAGGAGGCGTTCCGGGCGAGGGCTTCGGGAGTGCCTTGGGCGACGATCAGGCCGCCGCGGCGGCCTCCGTCGGGGCCTAGGTCGAAGAGGTAGTCCACGCTTTTGAGGACATCGAGGTTATGCTCGATGATGATCACCGTGTTGCCTTGATCCACAAGCTGCTGCAGGACGTTGAGGAGTACCTTGATGTCCTCGAAATGAAGGCCGGTCGTCGGCTCGTCGAGGATGTAGAGGGTGTTGCCGGTGGCTTTTCTGAACAGCTCCGCAGCCAGTTTCATCCTTTGGCTCTCGCCGCCGGAAAGCGTCACGGCGGACTGGCCGAGATGGACATAACCAAGACCCACATCCACCAATGCCTTCAGTTTCTGGGCGATGGCGGGAATCGGCCTGAAGAACTCGTAGGCCTCGCTGATCGGCATCTCCAGCACGTCGTTTATGTTCTTGCCCTTGTAGTGCACGGCCAGGGTGTCCTCCTTGTACCTCTTGCCCCTGCATTCGTCGCAGAGCACGTTCACGGACGGCAGGAAGTTCATCTCTATGACCTTGATTCCGGCTCCCTTGCATGCCTCGCAGCGGCCACCGGCCACATTGAAGGAGAACCTGCCGGCCTTGAATCCCCGCACCTTGGCGTCCGGAGTGTCGGCGAACAGGTTGCGGATGTCGTTGAACACGCCTGTGAATGTGGCCGGATTCGATCTCGGCGAACGTCCGATCGGGCTTTGGTCGATCTCGATGAGCTTGTCGATGTTCTCCACGCCCTCGATCGAGTCGTAGGCAAGAGGGCGGAGTTTCGCTCTGTAGAACTTGTTCTTCAGAATCGGCATCAGGGTTTCGTTGATTAGCGTGGACTTGCCGCTGCCGCTCACTCCGCTGATCCCGATGAAGCATCCCAGCGGGAAATCCACGGAGACGTTCTTCAGATTGTTGCCGCGGGCACCCTTGATGCTGAGGAACTTACCATTCCCGGCGCGGCGGGTGTGCGGAACCGGGATGGCATCCTTCCCCTGAAGGTAATCCAGTGTCTTTGACTTTCCGAATATGCAGTGGCCGGCGGTCTCCTTGTCCAGCGAGGCCGGAACCCTGCCGCTGTCCGATGAATATTCCAACAGAGCTTTCAGAGGGGCGTTCAGGCATATTCTTCCACCTTTCTCGCCCGCGCCCGGGCCGACATCCACCAGCCAGTCGGCGTTCATCATGGTCTCGTAGTCGTGTTCCACGACCATCACCGAGTTGCCCTCGTCGCGCAACTCTTTCAGCGAGTCTATCAGCTTGCGGTTGTCCCTCTGGTGCAGCCCGATGGACGGCTCGTCGAGGATGTACAGCACGTTGACGAGCTTCGAGCCGATCTGCGTGGCGAGCCGGATCCGCTGCCCCTCGCCTCCGGAAAGCGAGGCCGTGGGACGGTCAAGTGACAGATAGTCAAGGCCTACGTCCAGCATGAACTGGACTCTCTCGCCCAGCTCCTTGAGGATGTCCCGGGCGATGTTGTTCTCCCTGGCGTTCAGTTTGCCAGGCAGCGACAGGAACCATTCCTTCAGCTCGGTCATCTCCATCGCGGCCACTTCGGCGATGGTCTTCCCGTCAATCCTGAAGCACAGGGCATTCTCGTTGAGGCGGGTTCCGTGGCAGACCGGGCAGACGATCTTCTCGTCGATGTCGTCCACGATTCCGTCGAACGTCACCATCTCGGACAGCCCTCCTTCGCCGACGCGGAACAGCTCGTCGCTCCCGAAGATGATGTGTGAAATGGCCTCGTCGGGGATCGTGTCGATCGGATCGTAGAGGGAAAAGTTGTACTTGCGCGCTATCGAGCGGATCACATCGTATTTCTTGGTCTCCCGCATCTTTCCAAGCGGAACGATTCCGCCGTCCGCTATCGAGACGGAACGGTCCGGGATGATCGTGTCCATGTTTACGTCCACAATCATTCCAAGTCCTTTGCAGTGAGGGCAGTAGCCTTCTGGGGAGTTAAAAGAGAAAGAGTGTGGCGCGGGTTCCTGGAGGGATATTCCCGAATCTGGATCGACCAGATGCTTGGAGAAATGCCTCGGCTTGTCCGCTCCGGACTCCAGCAGGGCCACCGAGCCTTTGCCGATGCCAAGGGCAGCGGCCACAGAGTCCCGCACGCGCTTCCCGTCGCCTTCCGACGGCTTCAGCTTATCGACGACCAGCTCGATGAAATGGCTTTTGTAGCGGTCCAGGGCATCGACCTCGTTCAGCGGAAGGATCTTCCCGTCCACCCTGATGTCGGTGTAGCCACGCTTGCGCATCTGGTCGAACAGCTCGCGGTAGTGTCCCTTGCGACCCACCACCAGCGGGGCGAGAAGGTAGCACTTCTTCCCCCTGTACTCATTCATTATCAAGTCGATGATCTGAGCGTCGGTGTAGCGGGTCATCTCCTTCCCGGTGACCGGTGAATATGCCCTCGAAGCCCTCGCGTAGAGGAGCCGGAGGAAATCGAATATCTCCGTGATGGTCCCCACGGTCGAGCGGGGGTTGTTTCCGGTGGTCTTCTGCTCGATCGCGATGATCGGACTCAGCCCCGTGATGCTCTCGACCTCAGGTTTTTCCAGCACTCCCATAAAGTGTTTGGCGTAGGTGGAGAGTGTGTCCATGTACCGTCTCTGCCCCTCGGCGTAGATTGTGTCGAACGCCAGCGAGGACTTCCCGCTTCCGCTAAGCCCCGTCACCACCACAAACTCCCCCCTCGGGATGTCCACATTCACCCCCCTGAGGTTATGTGCCTCCGCCCCCCTGATCTCGATATATTCTTTCTTGCTCATCATTTCCTCTTTATTCCGCAAATTTAACGAAAATATGTATCTTTGTTTCTAAACATAGTTTAAACTTCATTTGTTGAATTTGTGCTGTATGAAGAAGGATGTTAAACCAGGCCTGTTCGGACAAAAGCATTCCAGCAGGGACTACACTAAAGAAGCCAATTGGGGAAAGAACATTTTTAATAGTTCTTTCCCGGCCTCTCTTGTAGCATATATGTCTTGTAAGGGTGTCAAGCCTGTTTACCTTTGCGTTGACGAGAGTAATAATCTGGTTCACGGAAAAATCTCAGGGACGGAGTTGTTCAGGATAGATCCGCTGTCTGAGGAAGCGTTCTATAATTTTGAATCCGGCTTTTCAGCATTTGAAAAGTACTATACGGGCAACCGCGAGAAGATTGATTTAGTGATGATGAACCGTGCGTCCAATGAAAGCCTTATCGGGCTTGAGGTTAAGCTGACAGCTCTGCCGGACAACACTACCAAGAAACTTTCCGAGGAGAATTATAGTTGTGAGCTTGTGGTAAGACCTCCGACCATTTGTTTCCTTGCTTGTAGTATCTGCGAACAATTCCAGTCAGACGAAGACAAGATTTTTCTGCGTAGAATACTTAACACGGTACCAAAGATTAATCATTGGGGAGAAGTAAGCGAGGTGCTGCCGCATTATATGAAAATTGAATCCGCGATAGCAGAAGTCGCGAAACAGATAAGTGCCAGACAGTCGCCTCTCATTGTCCAGCCGGTATGGAAGATGAAGGATGGAAAACTGGCGGATGACTGTCTGGATGTGTTCGTGTGGTCTAATCTTGCGGTTCTTCACATGTGTTATACGGCGGGAGCGATCAGCGATTCTGAAATCTCACGTTTCCAAAGATCTTTGGTCTGGATTTACCTCATGCTGAAGGATTATGTTGACTATGACACATTTGATTACATAAGGATAGTCAAGGATCATTCATACGGCAATGCCAATGACAAGGCGTTTGCGATTCCGGGCAAGTCATCGTGGAGGCTCTTGAACTCTCCGGAACTTACGCATCCACGCATAGGTAAAAATGAGATCCGGAATATTATCCTTGGAGGAGGACAGAATCTTCTGAGTCCGGAACGACGTTTTGACGCAGTGATAGTGAATAGTCCGGATTTGTTTGATTAGGTAGAAGTTATGAGAGTTGTAGATCTGTTTTGTGGTTGTGGCGGAATGAGTAAGGGCTTTGAGTTGGCCGGGCATTGTGTGGTGGCCGGAATGGACAACTGGGATAAGGCTCTCGATGTCTACCGTGCGAATTTCTCTCATCCGGCGATAAAGGCGGATTTGAACGATGTTGAGGAATCTGTAGGTGAGATATCCAGGTTTGGGCCGGAAATGATAATCGGCGGCCCCCCTTGTCAGGATTTCTCTTCGGCAGGAAAAAGGGATGAGGATAATGGACGCGGCAATTTGACAGTCAGTTATGCGGGTATTATCGCAGAGATCCGTCCGGAGTGGTTTGTGATGGAGAATGTCGCTCGTATAGTAAAGACTAATAAACTTACGGAAGCCAAGCGAGTGTTCAAGGATGCCGGTTATGGCTTGACCCAGTACGTCTTGGATGCAAGTCTATGCGGTGTTCCTCAAGCGCGGAAGCGTTTCTTTATGATTGGGAGGCTAGGAGAGGAAGATGGATTCATGCTTCCCTTTATCGAAAAAAACCTTGCCAAGGAGCCATTGACGTTGGCGGAATATTTCGGGGACAGTCTTGGTTTTGAATATTATTACCGGCATCCGAGAAGTTATGTCCGCCGAGGTGTCTTTAGTGTCCATGAGCCGAGTCCGACTATAAGAGGTGTGAACCGGCCTATGCCAAAGGGTTATAAACTCCATGCCGGTGATCCTGTGAAGTCGCTTGAAGGCATACGCCCGTTGACCACCGAGGAACGCAGTCGGGTGCAAACCTTTCCGGAAGGTTTTGTGTTTCTTGGAAATAAGACGGACCGGGAACAGATGATAGGAAATGCGGTTCCGGTGAATCTTGCTCGTTTTGTGGCTCAAGCCATCAATGAGTATGTTCAGTATAAAGAAGACTTATCTTCGTCGAAAAATGATAAGCATATATCATATGAGGATTATTGGTCGCGACATGAGGTTCAATTGGCTTTGTTCGACCCTGACCGTAATAAGCGCATATGATCAAGGTTATGAATTTGGGGATAATGAATATGGATCATCAACTAAACATCAAGACATTTATATTCAATTCTTTCCGTGAGAATTGCTACTTGCTTTGGGATGCGGTTGGGAATTGTGTGATTGTGGATCCGGGGTGCTACTGGCCGGAGGAGTTTGCCAGGCTTCGGGAATTTATCGCGGCAGAGGGGTTGACTCCTAAGGCGGTGTGGCTGACACACGGGCATTTTGACCATGTTCACGGAGTGCTGAAGGTTGTGGGGGAATATTCAGTGCCGGTTCTGATGTCGCCGGATGACAAGATCGTGCTGGACAACAACCAGGCCGCGGTGAGGGATTTCGGGCTGCTGGCTCCGGACTCATCTCAGATCCAGACAGTTGACATCAGTGACGGCGAGGTGCTGGACACGCTTCAGGGCGCGCCGTTCAAGGTGATCACCACGCCGGGTCACACGCCGGGATGCGTCTGCTACTATGGTGAGGCGGACAAGGTTCTGCTCAGCGGTGACACTCTCTTTGCCGGAGCGATAGGTCGTACAGACCATCTTGGAGGGGATTATGACAGGGAGATCATCAGTATTATGGACAAGTTGATGGGCTTGCCGGGAGATGTGGATGTGCTCCCGGGACACGGGCATCGCACCACCATCGCCAATGAGAGGACGCAGAACCCGTTTCTCCAGCCGTTCAACGAGCCGGAGGAGGACATTGACTGGGACGGAGACGGTATAGAGATAGACTCCATCGGTCGCTGAGCCTGTCGAAGCGACTGAAAAAACATAAAAGAACATATTACGATGCACATAGGAATAGCAGGCAACATAGGCAGCGGCAAGACCACCTTGACGAGAATGCTCTCCGCCCATTACGGATGGACACCGAAGTACGAGTCGGTGACCTATAACCCTTATCTTGAGGACTACTACAAGGACATCCCCCGCTGGTCGTACAATCTTGAGACTTACTTCCTTGCCCAGAGATTCAAGGACGTGCTGGAGATCGCGCGGAGCCGGGAGGTCATCATCCAGGACAGGACACTCTTCGAGGGAGTCCACATCTTCGTGGCCAACAACTATGCGATGGGCAACCTCAGCAAACGTGACTACGAGACCTATATGGATCTCTTCAATGTGATGGCCGCCACCGTCCGAAAGCCCGACCTGCTGATCTACCTCAAATCATCGGTGCCTCACCTCGTGGCGCAGATCCAGAAACGTGGCCGCGACTACGAGCAGACCATGAGCCTTGAATATCTCAGCGGCCTGAACGACCGTTACGACAAGTGGATCAATGAATATGACGGCAAGGTTCTGACCATCGAAACCGATGATCTCGACTTCGAGAACCGCCCTGAGGACTTCGCCTCCATCACCGACAGGATCGATGCCGAGCTCTACGGCCTTTTCCCGTTGGAGAAGTAGTCAGACACATTGCCCCCTCCTTGGTCACTTTGGTCACAAACCCTTTTCCCGGTCACTGAGCTTGCCTAAGTGACCGGACTCACCTTCACACCTCATTCTCCGAAAGCTGATAGAATGGCGGTCGGAGTGATAGCGGAGCCGTCGGAGGAGAAGGCTCCCATATTATAGGCTCCCCAGTCGCGGTCCGGCCTCTCATAGATGGATGGTCTCCATTTGCCGTCAACCTGAGGCTCCCAGTAGAACACTCCGGCACAGACGGACAAGGATTTCACGGAATTCATAAACTCGGTCATGCACAGTGTAGAGGCAGCAAGGTCAGATGCTGTGTTTTTCACACCTACCTCGCAGACCATCACCCGGCAGCCGTGCTTGGCGGCCAATGACTTGATGTTCAGGATGGCGGAGGAATTCATCGCCTTCCAAGTCATGCTAGGATTGGTCATAGGGTAGTGCGAAAGGCCGATCATGTCGAACTTGCCGCCAGCGGCTTTGAGCTTGTCAAAGAACCAGGTGTTGTCCTGGTAGGCGTTGTCGATGTGGATGATCACCTTGGCGGCAGGAAAAACCGACTTGACGGCATCGTAGCCTGCGTTTGACAGGGCGGCATAGTTGGACCATCCTCCGGAGATCTCGCCTTTGTCGTTGTAGAGCCGACCGGTTTCCCAAAGCATTCCCGGGCGTGTCTCGTTGCCGACCTGTACCCAGAGCGGAGTCACCCCGGCGGACTTCAACGCAGTCAGAACATCCTTGGTGTGCCCAGAGACCTTGGCGCAAAGGCCATTCAGATCCAGACCGGCCCACTCGGAAGGAGTATTCTGACGGCTCGGATCAGCGAAGAAATCACTATAGTGGAAGTCAATCATGACCGCCATCCCGGCCTCGGCGGCCCGTTTCGCCATCTTGACGACATCTTCCTTGCCGCTCCATCCGTTCGGATCCTCCGGCCTCACCCAGACGCGAAGACGTATGGCGTTGATCCCGGTGGCCTTAAGTACCGGATAAAGCCCGGCATTGCCCTTGGAGTCCTTGAAAGCCGTTCCGCCTATCCGGGAAGGATTGTGGGTCATGTCATACTCCATTTCCGAAGCCCAGCTGACATCAGCACCTCGTGCGAACGCCACTTCGTCCACAGAAGGCTCATCCGGTTCGTCTTTCTGATCGCCTCCGGAGCCACCGCAGCCGACAAACAAGGAGGAAACCGCAAATGCCAATGCGGCCAATGTAGCAAAACGTGAATATAATGTACTCATACAGCGTAACGTATTTCAAAAGATCCGGTGACCGGCTTCATCCTTGTAATGCCGCTGGAAATAAGCCTCAGCAGTCTCCTGAAGTCCCGAAAGGTTGACTTCAAGGCCGCTCTGGAGCGCAATCGGATAGCGGTCGTCGCGGTTACTACGGTCACTGAGCTTGTAGAAGCGACGCTATGCGGGTTCGGGTCGGCGGTTACTTCGGCAGGCTCAGTGACCGCGGATTCAGAGACCGCTGCCGATCCGGCGGCCGGTGTCGGAATCCGTTTGCCGAACGGGTAATAGTCGCTGGCCTCGAGGACGGTGCCGGTGTCGCCGTCGACGACGGTGCGGACGCTGCCGTGAGTGAAAGTCAATATTATATATTTCATTAATCTGGGCTAATAATCTAACGTTAACGTCAAATTGTCCTGACGTTTTTTATTTTGAGAGATATGAGTCGGCCAGCCAGCCGGGACTTCCTTCAAGGTCGGGATGGTCATCGATTCTGAGCAGCTTGCCCTGCTCGTCAAAATAGAACCAGCGTCCGGAAAGCATCCCCTTGCAGTACCATCCGATCGAGAGGAGCGTGCCTGTCTTTCGAGAGTATGAGCGGAATATTCCGTCCACGACACCGTCCTTGTAGTAGGCCTCCCTGTAGCCGTCATCCTCCAGCCACAGCCCCTGACGGCGGCCGCAGGAGTCCAGATTGTTCAAGTCCCAACCTTTCCATTTATAATCATATAAATCGACATCTGATTCAGTACCGTCTTCCTTGAAATATCGTACCCAAAGTTCCTCTCCGTCCCATAATGGGTCCTCATCATAATCGATTTCCTCTATTGACGAGATTGTCCCATTCCTGAAAAAGGATAATAATGTGCACCTGTATTTGTATACATTAGAATTTGGAATTCTTCCTGCAAGTTTGCGGTATTCTTTGTTTGGTCGAAAATTCAAGCAGGTGAAATCCAGTGGGCGTTTATAGTCAAAATGATAGTAGGTATCGCAACGATTATTTTCTTTATTATGGACAAGGCACATCAAAGTTCCTGTCAGGCGTGAGTACTTCTTAAAAACGACCTCATTTCCATCCTCACTATATTCGTATTCATAATAAAAAGTCCCGGTTTCTTTCCACATCCCCATCTTCTGTCCATTTCGGTTGATTCGGTTGAAGCCCGGCCAGATGGTCGTGTCCTTTATGATGGAGATTTTGGAAAGAGAGTCCAGCTCTGTCATTCTCTTAGATGATCCATCGTCAAGCGTCGCGGGGTCGCCTTTCTTATTATCTGCGCATCCCAGCGCGGCAAGCAGAATGCCAAGAATTATCGTCAACTGTTTCATAATGTAATATTTATTTCGCTGGTCATCTTTTTATGGATATGTGAATGGTTCGTGGGATAAGATATCTTGGCATTCTTCACTTATAGTTTATAACCAGCCCGTTTATTATTGTGTACCACTGTGTCCAGACACGCCATATTCTTTTCATTACTGAATTCCAAACGCAAACTGTCCCCATTTATAATGTATGACTTTAGATATGGAACGATGCCGCCTGTCACATCCAACGCATAACTTTTTCTCTTCTCATATAATTCAAGAGACAGACCCTGCAAAAACACACTGTCCAAAATGGAATCCAGGGAAATATCCACATTGCTGTTTACGGCAATTATGGTTTTGTTGACATACTTGGCCCCTACTACGGTCTCGTTATAGATCCAAGCCCCAGTACCAACGTTGATCGGAGCTGATATCTCGTGCCTGCCTGCGAAAATAACGTTCGTGTCCTTATTATCGACCCAAAAGGATATTGTCACAACATCTTTTCTATGAGACGTGTCCTCGCTGTTACGATACACTCCAGGCTTCAGGCACACCATAAAAACATCGCTGGTGTCAACCAGTTTCAAAAAGTTCTCCAACGAGTCTTGAAGCCTGTCGGAAATGAACATCCTCTCTACTGACGGACTGTCCTTTCTGTCAGTCTCCTGCTCCGCCACCGTCCTGCGTGCGGGATTGCAGCACATCTGGGCGTACAGAATCGCTGTAAGTATAATTATCAACTTTTTCATTTGTGCTATTTTTGTTTAATGTTCCGAAATAGAAGCCCTTGTGGTTTTTAATATTTCTTATGAAAGACGCAGGTAGTATCCGACTTTATACAATCTTCTTGAAACAGGAAAATAGACGTAATTGATCCGGGCTTTGCTTCCGTACTTATCGATCTCCTGTTTGGCGTGAGTTTGATCTGTGTTATAGAAAGCACTTCCGTATCCCATAGAATTAATCTCATCTGCCATATCTTGCCAAGTACCTGGATGTGAATGAACTGTAGCGTTGGGCATTGCGCCGACATAATCCTCCCACGAAGCTGCATTGTCAGTTTTGTGACCTGTGCCAATGGTGTAGGTGTCTCCGTTGCGGTGGATCGCCCATTCGACCTTAGTGTTATCCGAAGCAAATTTGAACACCTTGAACATATCGTTGATTCCAGTCTTGGATGAATGGCTGCTGACCTCGGTCCCGCCATCTGTCTTGACCTCAGTCTTTGTAAGGTCATCCAGGATACTTCTGTCAGAGACTGTCACATAATCCTCGGAGAGATTCCCGTCATTGTCCACATAATAAAGGCAATGAGTGTCGCTTTGCTCTTTCCACACGACGTTTCCAAACGCATCCACTGTCCATACATCAGTCCCGTTAGGATCAAACAGAGATATCGGATTCCCAATGCAGTATGCATACGGGCTGACGGCGTAGTACTTCTCCGCGAGTGGGTCTTGCGCGGTCCATCGGGCGGTGAGCGGGTCGTACATCCTCGCCCCGAAGTCGAGGAGCGGGATGGATGCGGAGAGGAAGGACTGGGACTCCTTGCCGGAGAAGTGCCAGCGGTTGGGGGAGGTGGGAGCGGTCGTTGAACTTGTCGAAGCGACACTATGCGGGTTCGGATTGGAGGTCACTTCGACAGGCTCAGTGACCGATAGCGCCTCAGTGACTGTTGGAATCCGTTTGCCGAACGGGTAGTAGTCGTTGGCCTCGAGGACGGTGCCGGTGTCGCCGTCGACGACGGCGCGGACGCTGCCGAGGTGGTCGCGGAGGTGGATCAGGGATCTGTAGGAGACAGAGCCGTCGGCGGCTGTCCAGCGGACTATCCTGCCGGCGGAGGTCAGGGCGCAGTCGAGGGTCAGGACAGGAGATCCTGACTGTCCTGCGGTCTGGGCGTAGATCAGGGAGCCTCTGTACTGGAAGCCGTTCCCGGTGCCGTCTACCGAGCAGATCTTCGTGCCGTCTGCGAGATGCCCATACTCCGCGAGGGTGGCGTCTCCGGAGGAGACCCGGCTTGTCAGGTTCAGGTCATAAGAAAAGGCATTCTCGCTGAATGCGTTGGTATGGTATATCATAATAAACATCTATTGATATCTAATACTACAGAAGGACCTCCTGTCACTTCAATTCATAGTTAATTGAATATATCTAATAAAACTATGTGGAATTCAATGTCCATTGAACCGTATCGTTAGTTTTATCTATCACCAAGAAATAATCCATCTTATAGCCGTCTCATTCTCTGAGTTTTTGAAAGAGATTTTTATAATTAACTGCTTCATAATAAGCTAATCAAACCAGTCTGATTTGTTTGTTTGCAAATATATTCCTGGAACAAATTGTTGATCGACCCGCTTGAGCAGAAGAATGTAGTAATAATAACTGTCCACTTCGTCCGAAACGCTGTAACGCTCTGTCAAAGATTTGATATCCGCACGTCGTACATAGTTGACTATTTTGCGGACACCGGTCAAGGAGTCGGTTTCTTCTTTTCCGAGAAACTCTTGAGAGTTCTTGTGTCCTGTAGAATGAAAACTCCAGACCGTGCTTTTATCGGACGAACATTGCACATAAAGGGACTCACCTTTTATGCTCTTGTCTTTTCCTACGAGTTCTATGAACATTAATGAGTCGCTATCGCAGATTACATTGTCAGGAATCGTGGCTATAGCGAATCTCCTCAGATCAGCCATCCTTCTCAGCGATGATTTACTTAGTCCGAGTCTTTTTGAATATTCACTTTTGGCTAATGAGGATGAGGTACGTGACAGTTCTTCAACTCTAGCGTTTCTATTCTTTGCCTCCATTTTAACAGGCGTGCGGCAAATGACTAAAGGAACTGAATATGAATATCCTTTCCGTAGGTTTGCTTTTTGGGAATATTCTAAAAAGGAATGATACAAGATAGGCACATATTCAAGTAAAACTTCATTGCTCACGATCCGGGAGGCTTTTTTTGATGGCCAGCAGAAGGTCTCTTTGCTCCCATCTTGATATGAGAATATTTTGGTTATTGCTATTCCTTGATATTCTGGTTCGTCTGTGGTCGGAAGCTTGATGTCGCATCTGACTACCACGCTGTCGCAACGGATCGCTGACGAGAAGAACCGTGGAGTGTAATAATCCAAGGCGCTTGCCGCGAAAGTCTGTAAGAAAATGAAAATTGAAATTAAATATGTCCTCATTTTGGATAGTATTTCATTAATAGATATTTGCCTTGATTCTGCTTTATTATAGGGAATTTATCATAAAGTCCAGTAAGGTTCACTCGGGCACCTTTCTTGAAATTGCTGACCGCAATCTTAAAATTTTCTTTATAGTTGTCTTTGCCATTCGCCAAATTTAAAAATGCCTGTTGATATTTCTGTCCTTCTATATTTGAGTTCCCATCTCCCGAAGGCGAATTTTGATAAATTGTGTCCAACGAACTATGGTAATTGTCTAAAACTTTATAACCGAACACGTATGCCTCTACCTCGTTAAAAATAGATGCGCCTCCTTGCCCGTTCACCTGTTGAAGGCCATGAAAAAGTTCGTGAGATAATGACTCTACGCTAAGCGATTGCTCGTAGGATTGAGATAATACCGAACCTGCATAAATAGTGCCTCCACCTTGTTTATTGCCTACAAATTGATAATTATTACCTTTTCCTATTTCATTGACTATAGAAATCTGTTCAGATGCGGAAATTAAACAATCCATAGCGTCTTTGCCTCCATTAATGTAGATGGAGTTGAGATAGTCGATTATTTTAGTAGCAAAGGAATCTCCATTGTTATATTGCATATTAGGTTCATAATTTAAGTGGATTATGTTGTTTTGGTCATCTATTGTAAAAATGGTGATTGTTTTTCCATTCGGATCCAGATATACAATCGGATTCCCAAGACAGTATGCGTACGGGCTGACGGCGTAGTACTTCTCCGCGAGTGGGTCCTGCGCGGTCCATCGGGCGGTGAGCGGGTCGTACATCCTCGCCCCGAAGTCGAGGAGCGGGATGGATGCGGAGAGGAAGGACTGGGACTCCTTGCCGGAGAAGTGCCAGCGGTTGGGGGAGGTGGGAGCGGTCGTTGAACTTGTCGAAGCGACACTATGCGGGTTCGGATTGGAGGTCACTTCGACAGGCTCAGTGACCGATAGCGCCTCAGTGACTGTTGGAATCCGTTTGCCGAACGGGTAGTAGTCGTTGGCCTCGAGGACGGTGCCGGTGTCGCCGTCGACGACGGCGCGGACGCTGCCGAGGTGGTCGCGGAGGTGGATCAGGGATCTGTAGGAGACAGAGCCGTCGGCGGCTGTCCAGCGGACTATCCTGCCGGCGGAGGTCAGGGCGCAGTCGAGGGTCAGGATCGGAGATCCTGACTGGCCAGCGGTCTGGGTGTAGACCAGGGAGCCTCTGTACTGGAGGCCGTTCCCGGTGCCGTCTACCGAGCGGATCTTCGTGCCGTCTGCGAGATGCCCGTACTCCGCGAGGGTGGTGTCTCCGGAGGAGACCCGGCTTGTCAGGTTGAGGTCGTCGTACTCTATGTCGAGGCCGGACAGTCCGTCCCGTGTCAGATTGCCGTTGGTGTCGTGGGTGTATGATCCCCCGCCGCCGGACGAGCCGGAGTTGCTGACGCCGGCAAGTATATTGCCGTTGTAGGAATATGCCAGCGCCTCCTCCGGGACGGCCGTGTCCGCCCCGTACCGGGTGAGCGACAGGATGTTGCCGTTCCGGTCATAGGTGACGGCTCTCTCGCTGAAGGCGTTGGTGGACGCGCCTCCCGAGAATCTCCTTGCGTCCGTCAGGCGTCCTACTCCGTCGTAGGACAGCGACCAGGCCGCCGCCTCCGATCCCGCCCCGCGGCTCCATTCCCACTCCGAGATGTTCCCGTTATACCTCGGTGTCGCTCCGAGTACCGGCTCCTGCCGCCTCAGCGACATACTGAACACATTCGAGGAAAGTCCGGTCAGCTGGTCGCGGATGTCGTAGGACAATGACTCGGACAATGAGTGTGAGCCGTCACCGGAGCTGTATGAGCGGCCTGTCAGCCTGCCGATGCCGTCGTAGCTGTAGGTCACCGTCTGTGACCTGCCGTTCAGGGACGAGGTCTCAGAGACAAGCCTCTCCTGGGAGTCGTAGAGCCGGGAGGTGACGAGGGAGTCCGCGCGTCCGTCAGGAAGTTCTACCGTCTCCCTCGTCCTCAGCGGTTTGCCGGTGAACGTGAGGGACTGGTGGACGTGCCGCCGCCCGCTGAGCGCCTCCAGATGGTGGCTCTGGATCTGGCGGCCTCTGCGGTCATAGTAGAAGGCGGAGACCGTCACGGATTCCGGATCGGTGACCGAGCGGACGGTCGAGCCGGTCTGTAGTCCCTTGTGCCAGTCGCTTTCGGTGACGGGGACGCCGTAGGCTGACAGCGTGTCCGGAGACAACGCAAGCCTGTCGGCGTCGGACAGCTGGAGGTTCTCCAGAAACGAGTGGTCATCGTAATAATTGACGGACAAAGGAACGCCGACCGCCGGAGTCTGGATATTGACCGAATACCCGCCCAATGACGCGGTTCCGGTGTATGTGGCGATGACGGTCATCCCGTCCGTGTCAGGTGTCAGGGATGACGGCCAGATCCCGCTCACGGCCTCCCGGCCGAGGGCGTCCCTGAAGGAGAACATCCACTCGCCTCTTTCCCTCATCCTCCCGTCCTGAGAGAACACCGGTGAGTCCCCTTTGTCATACTTGTAAAGGACGGACGAGCGGCCCGGCAGCTTCTTGGAGGAGCATCTCCCCTTGTCGTCATACTTATAGACGTAGGCCAGTCCGGCGATCTGGGCGGACGAATCGCCGAACGTCCCGTCCGAGGATGTCGCCGCGGTGGCCTCCGGGGTCAGGACATAGCGTGTCAGGCCGAGGTCGTCACAGACATAATGGGTGTCAAGGCGCAGGTCTCCGTCGAGCCGCCTTTCCAGAACCTTGCGTCCGAGCCTGTCAGTGAATGACAGCGTGACATCCCCGTCCTCGTCGGTGGTCTTCACGATCGACAGGCTTCCGGACGGAAAGACTCCGGAGCGGATCAGGGAGGTGTCGGAGGACACAAGGTAGAGGCCGCAGGAGAGGGCGCCGGTTGCCTCGTTGACAAGGTACTCGGTACGGACGGACTTGCCCCTCGTGTGCCAAAGTGAGCCGGGACCGTACTTCTCCACGGGGCGGTCAAGCGGGGAGTCCTCGTAGAGCGTCTTGGAGAAGGTGTAGACTTCCCAGTTGTAGAACTTGAGGAGTTCGGGGTTGATGGACGCGAAGGAGGCGTACGCCCCCGAGGATGTCTGCGTCGGAACGGGACGGTAGACGCTGTACGGCCTTCCGAAGGAGTCATATTCATTCAGGGTGACTATGTCCTTCCCGTCCGGCGAGGCGGCTGTCTGGACCGTCTCGATCGGCCTGCCGAGTCTGTCGTGGTAGGTGTTGGTCTCGATGTAGGCCGTCCCGTCGCCGCTCAGGTAGTCCCTCGCCCGGATGCGGTTGCCACCGGCGGCCGCGCCGTAGCTGTAGGAATATGTCGACACGGTGTCTCTGCCGGAGGCGCCCCTGACGCTGGTGAGCGAGAGCCTGCCGAGTCCGTCGTAGTCATAGTAGGTGATCCTGTCTGATGGGTCTTTCACGTAGGTGAGCCCTGCGAGAGGCTTGTACAGATAGGAGGAGATGAGTGTCTCAGGAATATGCCGACATTTAAGCCTGAACTTGAATAACTGTTTCCGAATCTCTCGTTCGTCCACACCGTTCAGGACGGCGGTGTCGACCTTGTCCTTGACGCCGTCCCATCCGATGCCCGTGACCTCCGCCACCGGGTAATACCCGTTGTAGCCCCACAGGTAGGCCGTCTTCCTGCCGTCGGCATCCACGACCTCCAGCGGGTTTCCCCTGCGGTCATATTCATTGAGAAGGATCCTGCGTTCGCTGGAGGCGTCGCCGCGGATCGTGAGGGACCGGGCCGAGGGCGCGATGAACGAGCCAGAGGCGCAGGGGTGAGAGGAGTATGACGTGGTGAGTGTCGTAAGGAGGTTCGCGGGATCGGCGGAGTTTCTGTAGACCCTCGTCTCGACGGGGATCCCCGTCATTCCGGATGACACCATCTCCGGATAGGTTCCGCCGGTCTTGTCCTGTGGGTACGAGTAGACGGTCACTCTCCTGTCCAGACCCGGAAGTCCGACGTCCTCGGTCTTTGTGGCCACGTTGCCGCGCGCGTCGTGGGTGAACGATGTGGTCTTGGTCAGCGTGCCGTTGGTCTCAACGGCTTTCTCCGTCACGGACGACAGCAGCCGCCGTCCCTGGCTCAGGGTGGTGGTGAGGCTCCGTATCTCCTTGTATTGCTCCTGGACGCGGGACTCCTCTATACCATAGACCCTGCCGCTCTTGTAGACGTACGTCTGCTTTATCGCCGTGTTCTCCGTGCCGTAGTCCAGTTCGGTCATGTAGCCGTTGGACTTCCTTCTGACCATCCGTGCCGATCCGTCGCCTTCTGTCGCATAATCGGTTTCGGAGGTCTTCGCACCGTACATCCACTCGTTCTGTGTGTCGTGCACCAGATTTGTCCCCGGCGCTTTGATGGGGTGTGACGTGGAGACGTCGAAGGAATGTACCGTCTCGCCGATGGTGTGCCTCCCGGCGGCGTCGCTCGACCTGCTCTCGAAGACGTAGGGGTAGCTCACGCTCGATCCCTCGCTTGACAGCAGGTTGACCATAGAGTTGTCGGTCCACACTCTTTCTTTGTATGTACCCCAAGGGCTGGGGAGAGAACCACTAAATTCAGTACACGTTGTCTCTCTGTAATAGATTTCATTGGTGTCGGCGGGATAAGACGATGCCGCTGGAACGACGTTGAGTATGCCTCCGCCGTTGACCGTGGAGGTGTATGTGCTGTAGCGAAAATTGCGGTATAACGCCTTGCCGTCGCTCTCGATGTCGCGGATTTGCTTGATCCTGAGGCCTCCGGCCATTCTGGAGACGCCGTTGTCGTCAATGTAGCGGTGGGCCTCGTAGGTGAACTCCGTCCGTCCGCCTGTCGGATAGGTCACCGAGGAGAGGATGCCGGTCTGCATCGCCTCCTCGTTCGGTGTGCGGTCTCCTCCGGGGATGGTCAGCGTCACACTTTCACTGATTCGTGGAAAATTGTTGACGGTCGCCTCGGTTGTCACCGTCGGGACAAGGGTGTGGTTTTCCCTGCCGTTGTAGAAGCCCCATCTGTCGATGGACCGGGTGTTCCGCGGCATAAGGCCGCCCTTGTAGGAGAATGAATATGTCTCCGAATCCTTCCCGTCTGGAGACTCTATCCTGACGGACTCAAGCCTGAGCGAGAAGAAATCCCTCATATATGTCTGGTTGAACACTATCCTTCTGACCAGGGTTCCGGACACATCGCGGATCTCGATGGACTCAAGACCCTTGTTCGTGTCGGCGTTCATATTGAAAAGGACGCTTCCTCCGCTGAAGGTTATACTCCTGACGTGGGAGTTGTTCTGGATGATGTCCGTCTTTGAGGGCATCGGGAACGAGTAGCCCTGAGGGGATTTGACCACCGCCATATCCGCCTCGACGAGGCCGCCGCTTGCTTGGTCATAGCGGTACACCTTGCTGTCGTTGCTCTGGCAGGTGGACACATTGACAAGGGGGAATGTGTAGGTATTCTGGCCGGAAAAGTCATCGAGGATTATCAGGGCGTCGGCGTATCTGGAGCAGAAAATCTCTGTCATATTCGAGCCGTACTCGAACGCCACCGTCCTGCCTGTCGCCGCGGAGCGGATCTCACGGATCTTCCACGAGGTAGGGACCTCGAGGGCGGATATGCCGAATTTATGCATCACATAGTCGTGGTTGGATCCTCCTCCGCCTCCGAAGCTGTATGTCATTCCGGAATTGTCTGTTATGCGGAATCCGGTCATCGACTTGTTCCCTCCCAAGGGAATGACGGTGATGTCGTCCCGGGGTATCGTGACGGGGGTTATTGACCCGTCGGTGTTCCGCCGGAGATACAGCCTGCCCCGGCTTCCCGGAAGCGAGTAATGGAACTCGTCAAGTGCCACGTCCACCCTCTGGGAGTAGATGGCGTCAAGCTGTTCGTATGACAGGGAGCCGCCGAGCGCCATATTCGGGTTGTAGTTTATCTCGTCGGCAACCCCGTTGATCGTCCTGGACAGGGACGGCCCCGTGGAGAGGCTCCATCCGTCGCCCAGCCAGTGGCCTGACCTCATATTCGGCTTCAGGCCGGAGGCGTGATAGTTCAGGGTTATCGGAATCCGGATGTCTCCGTCCACTATCTCGTAGAGCGGGATGCTCGTCTGTACCAGGCCGTTGCTCAGGTTCACTGGGTAGGTGATGTATTTCGTGAGTTCCGCGGCTTCCGGGGAAGGTGGGGTCACCTGAGGTCGCTCCAGCTCAGGGATCTGGGCGAAAGCCGGCGCTCCGGCGAAAAGCAGGAGGGTGATAACGGTCAGAATGCTTAGCTTCATGTTCACATGTTTTTGGGTGTTTCTTGGCGGCGATGGCGCTTACGGCTTCAATATACGAATTGTTTTGCTAATAATACACTCGAAGTGTCAAATATCTGCAATTGGAATGATGTGGCTTGGAAACTTGTGGTTTTGCAGACGATTGCATTTTCGATCCGGTTACATTTCACGGCTTTTCACGCTGGTGCTAAGGCTATAAGGCGAAGCCTCCCTCTCGACCCAAGAATTTTTGTAACGTGAAAAATTCTGGTTGAGAGGGAGGCTTCGCCTGTGCTGGCGTCATTGTGCCTTGTGATGCTCCCTTCAGACTCAGTCACTTCGACAGGCTCAGTGACCGGGAACTCGGCGACTGGCAATGGGGCTACAGGCTTTCGATGTTCTTCTCGTTGAGGAGGTTCTTGCCGTCGGCGGTGTAGGCGTACTCGATGCGGTCGGCGTAGTGCTTCTCGACCTTGCCGCGCACGATCTTCATCGTGCTGTTGACCAATCCGTTCTGCTCGGTGAACGGCTCAGGCAGCACAGCCACGGCGGCAGGAAGCCACCTCTCCGGGAACATTCCGCCGTGAGATCCGCCCTTCTTGTAAGAGTCGATCTCCTCCTGAATCTTCCTCAGCATCTCCTCCTTGCCCTCGCGTGAGGCTGGATCCAGACCCTTCGAGGAGACATATTCCTTGAGGGCATCCTTCGCCGGAACGATCAGGACGATCGTGTAAGGATCCTGGTTGTTGTGCAGGATGACCTGCTCGATGTACTTTGAGCCGTCGGTGAGCGAGTCCTCGAAACCTTCCGGGCTGTACTTCTCGCCGTCGGATGAGATCAGCAGGGACTTGAAGCGACCCACCACGTAAAGATATTCAGAATCATACATGTAGCCCATGTCTCCGGTGTGCAGCCACCCGTCGCGCAGAGCCTCCGCCGTCCCTTGAGGGTTCTTCCAGTAGCCAGCCATCACATTCTCGCCGCGCACCACAATCTCGCCCTTCGTGCGGAGCGGAACCTCCTTGCCGTTGTCGTCGCAGATCTTGATGTCAAGCGGCTTCACGACACGGCCCGAAGAGCCGAACATCGCATGGCCGGTCGAGTTGGCGGAGATGATAGGGGTCGCCTCGGACACGCCGTAGCCTTGGAACATAGGAATGCCGATGGCGCAGAAGTACCTCTGAAGCTCGATGTCCAGAAGCGCGCCGCCTCCCACAAAGAACTCCATCCTGCCGCCGAATCCCTCTCTGACTTTCTTGAATATGATCTTGTCGAACAAGGCCATCAGAGGCTTCTTCCACAGCTGGAGGAAACCGCCGCGGTTGTAGTACTCCTTGTTGTAGGAGATCGCGAGGTTGAGGGCGTAGTTGTAGAGCTTCTCGACCTTCGGCCCCTGCTTGTGGATCGTGGTCTCGACGTTCTTCTTGAAGTTGCGCGCCAGAGCGGGAACCGACAGCATCACGTGCGGACGGATCTCCTTGATAGCTATAGGAATATTCCTGAGCGTCGCCAGCGGATTGGCTCCGACAGGAACTGTGGCGATGCTGCTGCAGTAGGACATCATCGTGTAGAAGCCGGCCACGTGGGCGAAGCAGTGGTCCAGAGGCAGGATGATGAGCATCGTGGAATCAGGCTTGACTCCGATCACGGAATGAGCCTGCTCAACGTTGGCAGTGTAGTTGCGATGCGTAAGAAGAACGCCCTTAGGGTCGGCTGTTGTTCCGGAAGTATAGCTGATTGTGGCGTAATCGTCTGGCTCCACAGACTTGTAACGCTCCTCGAACTCGGCCTTGTGACCGAACAGGTAGCTGTCGCCGAGAGCCTGAACCCATTCCATCGAGACCTCCTTGGCGTTGGCCGCCGGAATGTTATCCAGCACGATGACCTTCTCCACGCAGTCCAGCTGGGAGATTATCCTGCGGATCTTAGGGAGTTGCTGGCCGGAAACGATCACGAACCTGGACTCGGAATGCTGGATCCTGAAAGTCAGGTCGTTGCTTTCCTCAAGCTTGATGGAGAGCGGGACGCTCACGCCGCCGGCGTAGAGGATTCCCAACTCGGAAAGGATCCACATGTTCCTTCCCTCTGAAAGGAGAGAGACCCTCTCGCCCTTGTTGAGTCCCATGGCCATCAGGCCGGCCGCGATGCGGTAGCCTTCCTTGCGGGTCTGCTCGAATGATGTTTCGGTCCACTTTTCGTCCACCTTCTCGCGGAGGAACACGTGTGATGAGAATTCGTGAGTGTACTTCTCCACGAACTCGATGATTGTCGGTCTTGTAGCTGACATATTTATTTGGATTTATTATTCGTTGATCTGTCTGACCTCCGGGAACAGTCCGAAAAGTTCCGCGTCGATCTTGTCGGTGACTGTCTGGAAATCCTCCGGACGGTTCTCGAATTTGATGTTGTCCACATCGATGACCAGAAGATGCCCGTCGTATTTGGAGATCCACTCGTCATAGCGCTTGTTGAGGCCCGTGAGATAGTCGATGCGGATGCTGCTCTCATATTCCCGACCTCTTTTCTGGATCTGCGCGACCAGGTTTGGAATCGTTGATTTCAGGTAGATCAGCAGATCCGGCTTGCTGACCAGCGACATCATGAGGTCGAAAAGATCCGAGTAGTTCTCGAAGTCCCTCGTGCTCATAAGCCCCATGTCGTGAAGGTTCGGGGCGAAAATGCGGGCATCCTCGTAGATCGTCCTGTCCTGGATGATGACATCCTCGCATCTTGAGATGTCCACGACATCCTTGAACCTTTTGTTCAGGAAATAGACCTGAAGGTTGAACGACCAGCGCTCCATGTCCGCGTAAAAATCTGAAAGGTAAGGGTTGAAGTCAACCGATTCGAACTTCGGAGTCCAGCCGTAGTGGGCTGCCAGCATCTTTGTCAGCGTGGTCTTGCCACTGCCTATGTTGCCTGCGATCGCGATGTGCATATCCTTGATGTTTATTGTGTTCAGTCTTCACGCGGTACCTTTCACCGAATAAGTCTGCCACCAAAATACGGTCGACTTATTTTTTGCCGCCGGCAAAGGAGCCGCAATGCAAAATTAATAAATATTCCGTATAAACTTAAGGATGTGCGACAAAAACTCCCTTGGCGGCTCTGATGCTCAAGGCGTGGACACTTCCTTGGCCGCCCTCCAGCCCGAGGCAGGCCTTGTCAGAGCCTGAGGGAATAATCATCAAGCCGGATGCCTTTGTTGTCGAAGGTTGTCATCCTGAATATTCCAGAGTAGGCATTCCCGCCGAAATATTCAATGATCCCGTCAGATCCGAACTCGGCGCTGTAGCCATTTGTGTCCCCGCTCCTGCTGGTCAATTTCCCTTTGATGGTAATGTCGGCCTTGTGCTTGTCCGAGGCCGCTTTCCTGTAGGTTGCGAGGTAGTTGAAGCCCTCGTCGAAGTCGAAGATCGAATTCCCGTTTCGAGATCTGATCTCCCATTCGTCCTTTTCGACGCAAGTGACTGTCAATGAACCCTTGTTGATGTCCATGACCATAATTCCTTCCTTGGCTTTCATTGACAATCCGTTTGTGCTGAACTTCCCGTACAGCCCCCCGTAACCTGACACTTCGTAGGCATTATCGCCGACCTTAGAGACGGTTTTCCTTATATCCTTGTACTTATCCAGGATCTTATCATCACCAGGAGCGTCGAGATAGTCCTGGAACGCCTCGCAGAACTCAACAGCGTTCACGGCTTCGGAGACGGTCTTGCGGAAAAGCTCCTTCGCTCCGTTATTCAGCCTCTCCTCAGCCGTCGGCCAATTGTCATCCTTCCTGCAGCCGTTGAATATGATTGTGCCAAGCAGGATGGGGATTATGTACCTTTTCATTGCTTTCTGAATTTAATTTGTAGTCAAATAATTACATCTTAGCCAATTCCGAGGCGGCTTATTCTTTACCGCCGGCTGGTTCCGATGATGAGCTTTCAGTCATCGCGCGCCGCCTAAAACCTGTAGCCAATTCCTCCGTGAACCGAGAAGTACTCTGTTCCACCTCCGGTCTCCACGAAGCCGAAGACCTTCTTTCCGAAGGAGACTCCGAAGACCGTGAACTGTATCGCCGGGATTAAAGACCCGTAAAGCGTGCTGATGCCCAGTCCTACTCCTGAGTACAGCCTGACTTTCTCTTTCCTCATGTAGGTGAATTGTGCCACCTCCATGATGCTGATTACCGGATCGATCTCAAGATGGTCCACATGAGAGTCTGCTCCGGTGTAGATGTAGTTGTACCGGCCTGAGTAAGAAAGTCTGGTGTTCAGCGAGAACCAGTTTTTGAGATAGTGGTTGTAGGAAATGCTGAGCAGCGGGAATACGCGCGATTTGCCTTCCTTGTCGCCGTAGATCTCCTCCAGAACACCTTTCCTTTCCCGGTCTTCGAATCCTCCCAAAGAGGCCCAGAAAGGAACAGGGGAGATTCCCACGCGAATCTCGTGAGTCTTGAAATCCTGGCTTTTCTGTGCGGACGCCGACGCGCAGAAGGCCAACAGTCCGGCCAGAACCAGCGTCGCCTTGTTAATGGTTTTCATAAGTCACCCGTATTGTTGTCAAACCAAAGCCCGAGTGTTTGCAACATTCAGGCAATTTACCTTTACAAAATCCCTCTATACCGGATTCTTGCATCTGTCTCCTTATTTTTTAAGGATTACTAAGTTCTTGTTCAAAGACAAAATGGACAATTAGGAACTTCAGGCATGGTTAGAAATACGCGGTAGCCTTGGCAACCGGAGTTTTACAAAACACGTTCAGGTAAAAACGCGACTGAATGCCGCCAATCAATGAATATGTTGAATAACTCTCATCTTTTCTCTCTACTTTTTCAACACACTCATGCTTCCACTGGCCCCCAAAGCCCTTTGGGCTGAACGTGTTTCGTAAAAAGTGCTATTCGGGGTGCTGCCTCTTAGGCGCTCTTCTTAATGATTACTCAACTACCGGATAACATCCGAGGCTTTTCCGCATTGCCACCGGAAGTCTACTGGTCGTATTCCGATGGGAGACGCTCTGTCGGGGGCGGTAAAACAATTATCCTTCCGTCGGTCGGGCGGAAGGATAACGCTGATTTTGAATTCATAATTAGTCGACCTTCTGGCGTGGCCGCCTCTGTCCTTGTGTCGGTGCGTTTCTGTACTGGCTTGTAGGTCACTACGAAAGACTCGGCGACCGGGCCGCAAGGCTGACCTGGTGGCCAGGCCGTGTAAGGTCGTGATGATTCTAGTCGAGAGTGTGGATGGCGAGGCCGGAACGGAGTTTCGGCTCGAACCATGTGGTCTTCGGAGGCATTATGTTGCCGGTGTCGGCGATGTCGATGAGCTGCTGCATCGAGACTGGGTAGAGGGCGAAAGCCACCTTCATCTCACCGTTGTCAACCCTGCGGCTCAGCTCGCCAAGGCCTCTGATACCACCAACGAAATCAATCCTCTTGTCGGTGCGCAGATCCTTGATTCCAAGCACTTTGTCAAGCACGAGGTTCGAGAGGATGGTCACGTCAAGAACTCCGATCGGATCCTTGTCGTTGTACCTGCCAGGAAGGGCCTCCAGAGAGTACCACTTGCCGTCCAGATACATCGAGAAGTTGTGCAGATGGTCAGGGTGGTAGATCTCCTTACCCATCTCACGGACCGTGAAGTTCTCCTCAAGAGCGGCGATGAACTGTTCTTTGGAAAGGCCGTTCAGATCCTTTACGACACGGTTGTAGTCCAGGATCTTCAGCTGGCTCTCAGGGAAGCACACGGCCATGAAGAAGTTGTACTCCTCGTCTCCGGTGTGGTTCGGATTCTGTGCCCTCTTTTCTGCTCCGACGCGTGCGGCTGCTGCTGTACGGTGGTGACCGTCAGCAACATAGAATGCGTCAACATCGTTCTGGAAAAGCCTTGTGATCTGGTCGATGGTCTTGTCGTCATCGATCACCCAGAACTTGTGGCCGAACTTGTTCTCGTCGATGAAATCGTACTCCGGAGCCTTCTTGACGGTCTGGGCCACAATCTCATTCAGCACGTGGTTGTCCTTGTAGGCGAAGAACACCGGCTCGATGTTGGCGTTCTGGATGCGTACGTGAACCATTCGGTCATCCTCCTTGTCCTTGCGGGTGAGCTCGTGCTTCTTGATCTTGCCGGAAGCGTAGTCATCCGTGTGGGCGCAGAGAACGAGTCCGTACTGTGTGCGGCCTTCCATGGTCTGGGCATAGACGTAGTAGCACTCCTTAGGGTCACGCCTGAGCCAACCCTTAGCCTGCCACTCCTTGAAATTCTTCACGGCCTCGTCATAGACCTTAGGGTCGTGATCCTCAAGGATAGGGTTGAAGTCGATCTCCGGCTTGGTGATGTGGAGGAGGGATTTCTCTCCGGCCATCTCCTTGGCCTCTTCGGAGTTAAGCACGTCATAAGGCGGGGCTGCCACCTCTGTCACAATATTTTTCGGCGGCCTGATCGCCGCGAACGGTTTTACTCTTACCATAATATTCTTGGAAAAATGTTGAATGAATATTCCAATGTGCCTGGAAGAGTCTCTTTCAGGCAGCCTGAACGGCTTTTGGAATAGATGGCACCAGAGCAAAGGCAGTGGTGCCATCTGAATATTCATAAATTACTTGTTGACCTGGAAACGGGTGTTGCCTGTGGCGAAGAAGTCCACAATCTGGCGAGCGGCAGCAAGGCCTGCGTTCATGTTGGCCTCGGCGGTCTGCGCGCCCATCTTCTTAGGAGTGGCGAAGATGCGTACGCCGAACTTCTCCTTCAGTGCGGCGTAGTTGTCAGGGGCTACGTCGGTAATGTACTTAAGGTCAGTCCTTTCCTCAAGAGCCTTCTCCAGTCCGGCCTCGTCGATGACCTCCTTGCGGGCGGTGTTCACCAGACAGGCTCCCTTAGGCATCTTGGTGATCAGGTCGTAGCCGATCGAACCGATGGTCTGAGGGGTGGCAGGAATATGCACGGAGATGAAGTCGCAGGATGCGTACATGTGCTCAAGCGAATCGGCAGGCTCGGCTCCGGCCTCGCGGATCTTCTCCGCAGGGATGAACGGGTCGATGGCCATGACGCTCATTCCCAGAGCCTCGGCCTTCTTGCCGACCAGACGGCCCACGTTGCCGAAGGCCTGGATTCCGACCTTCTTGCCCTGGATCTCGGATCCGGTGGCAGGGGTGAACTGGTTGCGGCACATATAGATCATCATGGCGATGGCAAGCTCTGCGACAGCGTTGGAGTTCTGTCCCGGAGTGTTCATCACGACCACGTTGTGCGCGGTCGCGGCGGCGAGGTCAACGTTGTCGTAACCGGCACCGGCACGGACAACGATCTTCAACTGTTTCGCTGCGTCAAGCACTTCGGCTGTGACTTTGTCGGAGCGGATGATGAGAGCGTCCACATCAGCGACGGCTGCGATGAACTCCGAAGCGTCAGCGTACTTCTCAAGAGCGGCGAACTCGTGCCCTGCTCCGGTGACGATTTCCTTGATCCCGGCGACGGCTGCCGCTGAGAAAGGCTTCTGTGTTGCGACCAATACTTTCATGATGTCTATTTCTTAAGTTCCTCAAATTCTTTCATGCAGTCAACAAGAGCCTGAACGTCCTCGACTGTGCAGGCGTTGTAGAGGGAAGCCCTGAAGCCTCCGACCGAGCGGTGACCCTTGATGCCGATCATGCCGCGCTCCTTGGCGAACGCAAGGAACTCATCCTGAAGCGCCTCGTAGCCAGGAGCCATCACGAAGCAGACGTTCATCAGCGAGCGGTCCTCCTTGGCGGCGGTGCCTACGAACAGGGAGTTGCGGTCGATCTCTGAATATAGCAGGTCCGCCTTCTGCTGGTTGATCTTCTGGATGGCAGGAACTCCACCGATGCTCTTGAGCCACTTCAAGGTCTCGTTCATCATGAATATGGAGAATACCGGCGGTGTGTTGTACATTGAGAGTTTCTCGATGTGGTTGCGGTAGTCAAGCATCGCAGGGAGGTACCTTGAAACCCTTCCGAGGGAGTCCTTCCTGATGATGGCGAAGATCACTCCGGCAGGGCCGACGTTCTTCTGGGCGCCACCGTAGATGAGATCGTACTTGCTCACGTCCACAGGACGGCTCATGATGTCGGATGACATGTCGGCGATCAGCGGAACAGGGCAGTCGATGTCTTCCTTGATCTCGGTACCGTAGATGGTGTTGTTCGTGGTGATGTGGAAGTAGTCGATGTCCGTAGGAATCTCGTATCCCTTAGGAATGTAGGAGAAGTTCTTGTCGGCAGAGCTGGCGATGGCATAGGCCTCTCCGATTCCCTTGGCTTCCTTGAGGGCCTTTTTCGCCCAGACGCCTGTCTCAAGATAGGCTGCCTTCTTCTCAAGGTAGTTCATGGCGACATAGAGGAATTGCAGTGACGCTCCACCGCCGAGGAACACAACCTCGTGGGTGTCAGGGATGTTCAGAAGCTCCTTCCAGAGTGCGCGGCATTCGTCCATGGTAGCGTCCCATTCCTTTGTGCGGTGGGAGATGCTGAGAACAGAGATACCTGTACCCTTGAAGTCCTTGAGGGCCTCGATGGCATTGTCAATGGCCACCTGCGGAAGCAGGCATGGGCCGGCGTTGAAAACGTGTACTTTTTTCATGTCCATTATGGTTTCAAAGTATTATTAAAACAAGCGGTTTAAAATCAAAACTGATTTCGCGGTAAAGATAGACAAATTAAAAGGATTTACCCAATTTTTGGCACAAAATCGGGCGAAATGCCGGAAATCAGCGCTACCGGTACCCGAGAAGGTAGGAGATTATCGCCATCCGGACGTACATCCCTCCTCCTGCCTGCTGGAAGTAGTAGGCGTACGGGGTGTCGTCAACGTCAGTGGAGATCTCGTTGACCCTCGGGAGCGGATGCATGATCTTCATGTTAGGCTTCACTCCGCCTAGCATGGAGGCCGTGAGCCTGTAGACATCCTTCACCTTGTCATATTCCTCCTGGTCAGGGAACCTCTCCTGCTGGACTCTGGTCATGTAGAGGATGTCGCACTCGTCGAGTCCGTCCTCGATCCTGTCCGTCTGCCTGTAGTCAATTCCTTCATGGTCAAGCATCTCAAGATACTTCTTCGGCATGTTCAGCTCCTCAGGGGATGTGAATATGAAGCGCGGGTCGAACCAGCGCAGCGCCTCCACGAGGGAATGGACGGCGCGGCCATACTTGAGGTCTCCGACCATATTCACTGTCAGTCCGTCGAGTCTGCCTTGGGTCTTCTGGACCGCATAGAGGTCGAGCAGGGTCTGGGAAGGATGCTGGTTGGCTCCGTCGCCGGCGTTGATGACCGGCACAGATGCCACGGAGGCGGCGATGTCGGCGGCTCCGGCCTGCGGATGCCTCATCACGATCATGTCCACATAGTTAGACACAATCTTTATCGTGTCCTCCAGGGTCTCTCCCTTCCTTTGGCTGGTGTTGCGGTTGTCCGGGAAGCCGATCACTCTGGCGCCGAGTCTGTTGACAGCGGCCTCAAAGGACAGCCTCGTCCTTGTCGATGGCTCGAAGAACAGGCAGGCGATGACCTTGCCGGCAAGGAAATTCTGCTCTCTGTCGGCCTCGAACTCCTTGGCGACCTCAAGGATGTGAAGGACTTCTTCCTTGGAGAAATCCTGGATAGAAATTAGACTCTTAGGCATAATCTTATGTTTTAAAGTTCGTTTATGTGACAATTCTCAACTTTCTCCATTCTTGACCGGAAATCATTCTCCGCGGACAGGCGCACCCATGTCCGGAGCGAGCATTCGGAGCCGAAATTCTGGCCTTGCTGCCGCAGATCCATGTCTTTCAGGATCTTCATCACGCTGTTCATCGCCTCGTAGCCGAAGGAGACCTGGAACCATTTCCCGGCGACCTTCTCCACGCTTCCCGCTTTTTCGAGTGCCTCCGCCGTGGATGTCTTGTAGGCCCTGATAAGCCCGGGGACGCCGAGCTTGATCCCGCCGAAGTAGCGTACCACGACCACCAGTACGTCGCTGAGTCCCTTGGAGTCGATCTGTCCGAGAATGGGTCTGCCGGCGGAGGAGGAAGGCTCCCCGTCGTCGTTGGCCCTGAACCTGTCCCCGAGATAGCCCAGGCGGTAGGCGTAGCAATGATGTCGCGCGTCGTGGTATTTTTTCTTGAGGTCACCTACGATACTCTTGACCTCATCTTCCGTCTCGACAGGAAAAGCGAATGAGATGAAGCGGCTGCCGTTGTCTTTGAACAGCCCCTCAGCCGGTCCGGAGATGCTCCTGTAGGAGTCTCGGATGATGTTTTCTGGTGTCTCCATAATAAGTAATCCTCAAAGACTACCAACTTGTTCTGTTACGCTTGCTGAATCCGGCCACCGGGCTTGTCGAAGCGTCGGAGCCGCTCGTTCCTGAGACACGAAATTAGCGTTTTTCACATAATTTTGCAACGGAACGGGAAATTTTGTAATTTTGAGAAGGTTTTGAATCAAGAATATTTATGCTTTACAAGTACAGGGTGACACTTGCCGGAATCAAAGGATTCTATCGTGTCTATGAGATGGGGGGTGAGACTACCCTTTATGAATTCCACAAGCAGATGCGCGCGGACATGGAATTTCCGCAGGATCAACTGATAATGTTCAAGGCATTGGACGCGGGCGGCGGAGTAGTGGCCCGTTATGGTCTGTTTGACCTTGGAAGCGGCACGGTTGACAATGTGACGGTGGCTCAGACCGTCAAGTCCGGAGTCGCCTCGTTCCTGTACTTTTACGATGTCCCGAACAGGAAGAGCGTGATCGTCACGTTCGAGGGAGAGGAAGAGGGAGCGGAATGCTCTCCTTCCATCGTGGATTCCAAGGGACCGAATCCTATCGAGTTTGAGAACGGCTATGTCGCTTTCGAGGATCTGCCTGATTCTCAGAGGCATCTTCCTGGACAGAAGCCTGACTGGGGATCGGATGACGACGATGACGCCGACGGATCAGCCGGTGCCGACGATGACGACAGCGATGAAGAGGAGGAGGAGGACGACGAGGACGGCAAGATCGTCTTTGACGGAACTGAAGACCTGAACATCTGATAATCAAACAATTAAGGAACAGACAGCATCCTCGATGTCCCGGCGGCTTCTCATCATCTTAGGCCCTACTGCTGTGGGAAAGACTGACTACAGCATTTCGAAGGCTTTGGAATATGGCTCTCCGGTGATCTCCTGCGACTCTCGTCAGATCTTTATGAATATGTCCATCGGGACCGCCGTCCCGAGCGCTTCACAGCTTGCCGCCGTGAAGCATTATTTCATCCAGACCGTGCCGGTCACGCAGGCCTACACCGCCGGGGACTATGAGCTTGACGCCGTTGCCTTGGCCGAGAGGCTGTTTGAGGAGGGACACGAGACCTTGGTGATGACCGGCGGCTCGATGTTCTACATCGACGCTGTCTGCAACGGGCTTGACAATCTTCCGGACGGGGATCCTGATCTGCGCGCGGAGCTGTGGAAGCGTCTTGGCGAGGAGGGCGTGGAGACCCTTGCGGAGGAGCTGCGCTCCAAGGATCCGCTGACATATTCACAAATCGACATCCGCAACAGCCAGAGGGTGATCCGCGCCTTGGAGGTCTGCATCGTTTCGGGGAGGCCGTTCTCCTCTTTCAAGACGGGTGGCAGGCGGAGCCGGTCCTTTCAGATCGAGAAAGTCGGGTTGACGCGTCCGCGCGAGGAATTATATTCAAGAATAGACCGCAGGGTGCTGAATATGATGGATGAGGGGCTTGTCGAGGAGGCGCGCTCCTTGCTGCCGTACAGGAACTGCCAGGCACTGCAGACCGTCGGCTACAAGGAAGTCTTTGAATATCTTGATAATAAGATTCCTTTGGAAGAGGCTGTGCGTCTCATCCAAAGGAACACTCGTCATTACGCCAAGAAGCAGCTCACCTGGTGGCGGCGTGACCCCGACATCAAATGGATCGATGTCTCCGGTCGCTGATCCAACGGCGCTTCGGCGGTCAGTTGTCCGGCAGGTTTGCCGGATCCCTCGTTCTTAGAACGGCAGGTCGTTGTCAGGATTGTCCGCCGGCAGGTCGTCGATTGTCGGAGCCGGAGCCGCCTGAGGTTGGGCGCCATAGCCTGGCTGTGGAGCCTGGCCGTAGCTCTGCTGCGGCTGACGGGCGGACTGCGGAGCCTCCTGTCCCGCCGGAGAGAGCCTCCAGACACGTACGTCATTGTACCAGCGCCCGTTATATTCCCTGGCTCTAAGATTGAAAGCCACCTTCACGGAATCTCCCGCCTGGTACTTGTCCAGATCGGCCACCTTGTCATTGCCGAATGCCGTGAAGCACACCTCTGCCGGATAGTTCCCGTCCTGGTACTCCACCACGAAATCCTGCTTTGTCCAAGCTCCTTTGGCGCTCTGCCCTGTCTGCTTGGCTAGCTTCTGCCTGATTTTTCCTTCTATTTCCAATGCTGCCATGATGTGATGTTCTAAGCAACCTTCAAAAAATAACCTGCTTGGCGTTTGCGGCGCAAAGCAGGTTTTGATTATTTCTGCCTTTGCAGGACTACTTGTTCTCCTGTACCGGCTCGACGAAATGCTTTACGGAATCGAGCTGGATGTCGAACACGAGGGTGGAGTAAGGATCAATGCCGTTGCTTCCGCGCTCGCCGTAGCCAAGCTCTGAAGGAACGAACAATGTGGCCTTTCCGCCTTCACCGATGAGCTGGAGACCCTCGGTCCATCCCGGGATCACCCTGTTGAGCATGAGCATTACAGCCGGCTGCTCAAGAGCGACTTCCTCGATCACCGTGCCGTCCTTGAGGGCGAGCTTGTAGTGAACAAAGACAGTGTCCTTGGAGTTGTTAGGCTTAACCTCGCTTCCTGCCTCCTTGATGATGTACTGGAGACCGCTCTCGGTAACCTGTACGCCGGTCTTCTTCTTGTTGGCCTCAAGGAATTTGGCTTCCTCTGCCTTGTTGATAGCGCCGACATATTCAGCCCTCTTCTCGATGAACTCGTTCATGATGCGGTTCATATCCTCAGGGTTGACCTTGAACTGCTTTACGAAGTCAGTGTCGCGAGGGCTTCCCTTTGATGCTACGAAATCAGCGGCTCCCTTCTTGAGCATGTTGAAGTTGAGCTCGCCCAGATGGTAACCTTTGATCATGGATCCGAGCTGGATGCCGAGGAGGTAGCTGACAGAGTCAACGCTTGCCTTTGAAGGAAGGAGTGCCTTAGGATTAACAGGCTTTACGGCCTCGGCGACAGCGGTGCTGTCCGCTCCGTCGATCTTTGCTCCGGTGTTGCCGGAATTGCAAGCTACCGCTGAAAGAAGCATGGCGGCTGCCGCCAACATTTTGATTGTTTTCATAAATATTACTAATTAATAAGTTGTCAAAACCGATTCTGCAATGTGACCTCCCTTTCCTGTCCCGGGTTTTCCGCCTTGGGTGGAAGGCATGCAAATATCGCAAAAATAATTGACTTATTTACCATAAAGAAGTAAAATGCTTGTTTATCCCGAAAACAATCACTATTTTTAGAAATAATTAGGAAATTCTATGGAAATCGATTCGTCATTGCTGAATTCCAAGTTGAAAGAATTCTTCGGCTTTGATTCCTTCAAGGGAGATCAGGAGAGGATCATCCGGAACCTTCTGGGTGGCAACGACACGTTTGTGCTCATGCCGACCGGCGGCGGTAAGTCTCTGTGCTTCCAGTTGCCGGCCTTGGTCATGCCCGGCACAGCCATCGTGATCTCCCCTCTGATCGCGCTGATGAAGAATCAGGTGGACGTGATAAGAGGCTTCGTGGAGGAGCAGAACGGGGTGGCGCATTTCCTGAATTCATCCTTGAACAGGGCTCAGATCCAGGAGGTCCGGGCCGATGTGCTGTCAGGAGTGACCAAACTGCTTTATGTCGCGCCTGAATCCCTGACCAAAGAGGAGAATGTGGAGCTTCTCAAGGAGGTGAACATCTCATTCTACGCCGTGGACGAGGCTCATTGCATCTCCGAGTGGGGGCATGATTTCAGACCGGAGTACAGAAGGATCAGGGACATGGTGCAGACGATAGGGCGCGCTCCGATCATAGCGCTGACCGCCACGGCCACCCCGAAGGTGCAGAATGACATCCAGAAGAACCTCGGGATCATGGACGCGACGGTTTTCAAGTCCTCTTTCAACAGGCCGAACCTTTACTATGAGGTTCGTGAGAAGGTCAGTCCAGACAAGGACATCATCAGGTACATCAAGCAGCACCGTGGCAAGTCCGGGATCATCTACTGCCTGAGCCGCAAGAAAGTTGAGGAGGTGGCGAATCTTTTGAACATCAACGGAATACGTGCGCTTCCTTACCATGCCGGGCTGGACGCCAAGACCCGTGCCGAGAATCAGGACCGGTTCCTGATGGAGGACGTGGAGGTCATCGTGGCGACAATAGCGTTCGGGATGGGCATTGACAAGCCCGACGTGCGCTTTGTCATCCACTACGACATCCCGAAAAGCATCGAGGGCTATTATCAGGAGACCGGAAGGGCCGGCAGAGACGGCGAGAACGCCGAGTGCATCACGTTCTACAGCTACAAGGACATCCGCAAGCTGGAGAAGTTCATGCAGGGTAAGCCGGTCTCCGAGCAGGAGATAGGCCGCCAGCTGCTGATGGACACCGTCGCCTACGCCGAATCCAGCATGTGCCGCAGGAGAATGCTCCTGAACTACTTCGGCGAGGACTATCTGGCCGGCAACTGCTGCATGTGCGACAACTGTGTCAACCCTAAGCCGACATTTGACGGGCGCAAGGAGATGAGTCTGGTGATCAGGCTGATAAAGTCCTTGCCGGAGCATTTCAAGATCGAGCATCTGGCCTCTGTCCTCGCCGGCCAGACCAACGCGATGATAAAGTCCTACCGTCACGACACGTTCCCGTTGTTCGGTTCGGGCAGCGGGCATAGCGTGAGCTTCTGGTGCGCCGTGATCCACCAGGGACTCATCCTTCATCTGCTGGAGAAGGAGATAGAGAGCTATGGCCTTATCTATGTGACACGAAAGGGCGAGGAGTTCTACAGCAGCCCTTATGAGATACTTCTTGTCGAGGACAAGGCCGCCGACAGGAACGCTTCCGATGACGATGATGACGACGAGACTCCTTCTCCGGGATCCAAGGGAGGCGGAGGGGACGCGGCTCTCCTGTCCATGCTCAAGAGTCTTAGGAAGGACTTGTCCAGAAAGCTGAATCTACAGCCGTGGATCATCTTCGGGGATCCGGCGCTGGAGGACATGTCAATCCTCTATCCGATCACCTACGAGGAGCTGCACAACTGCCAGGGTGTCGGAGAGGGAAAGGCGAGGAAGTACGGCAAGGAGTTCCTCGATCTGATCCGCCGGTATGTCGATGAGAACGACATCACGAGGCCGGAGGACTTTGTCGTCAAGTCGGCTCCGACCAAATCCGCCGACAAGATATTCATTATCCAGAGCATCGACAGGCGGATGTCTCTTGAGGACATCGCTGAGGCCAAGGGGCTTGAGCTTGACGATCTGGTGGGAGAGATCGAGGGGATCGTCTCCTTCGGCACGAAGCTGGATCTGAACTACTACATCAGCCAGGCGATTGATGATGACGTGGTTGACGACATCTACGCGTATTTCAAGAACGAGGCGACCTCGGACTCTGTGGAGGAGGCGGTCAAGGTGCTTGGCTCCGACTACGAGGAGATGGAGATCCGTCTTGTCAGGATCAAGTTCCTTTGCGAGATAGCTTCCTAGATTGTCACCATCTTGAGCCGGCGGCCTTCGAAATGGGCCAGCCTGCGGAATCCGAACATCTTCACATACTGTGCGAAGTAGTCGAACTTGTGTCCGACCTGCTCCGGTGCGTGGGAGTCCGATCCGAGGCTGATGATCTCGCCTCCAAGCTCCATGTACCTGATCAGCAGATCCCTGTCCAGCTGCGGAGTCCTCAGTCCGTAGGCCTTGTAGGTCTTGGTGTTGATCTCCAATCCCTTGCCGTTCTCGATAAGGTACTTGAAGATCTCGTCGAACAGCCCCGGGAAGTCCCGGTACAGCACGCTCTCCTTAGGGTACGGGGCGTAGCGGGCCACATAGTCGAAGTGTCCCATTATGTCAAAGTCCCCGAGCCATCTCATCTCCCTGAGCAGGACCTCAAGGTAGCGGCCGTAGGCTTCCTTCCAGTTCTTTCCCTTGTAGTACGGCCCGAAATAAGGGTCGGTGTCCTCAATGTAGTGGACCGACGCGATGATCTGGTCGAACTTGTGGCTTGAGAGGCATTCCCTTGTCTGTTCGTGGTTCTTTTCCCCGAGTCCGAGCTCCATTCCTTTGAATATTCTGAATTTCCTAGGGACGCTCTTCCCCAGCCCTCCTTCGGCGATCAGGCCGTTCACCCTGTCGATCTCCGCCTGCTGGGCGTCTATGTCGAAGACCTCGCTCACGATCGGTTCGAACCGTTCCTTCATCTGCGGAACGTAAAAATCGCAATGGTCTGTGAAACAAATTCCTCCGAGTCCTTTTTCCGCCGCCGCCACAGCACTTTTCCCTACAGTTGTCCCGCTTCCGTCGAACGAGAATTGGCTATGATTATGTGTATCGAAAAACATAGGCACGAATATAGCATTTTTTGCGTAAATTTGTAGGTTGTATTATATAAGGAATGAAATTATGTTTACTTTTGGCTACAAAACCACGCTCAGCAGCATACTCAGGTCACTGGCATCCATAGGTATAGGTCTGGTGATGATTTTTGACAACGAAGCCTCGGAGACGGTCGTGAAGGTCGTCGCGGCCTTCCTGTTCGCCTCGGGACTTGTCTCTTTGGTCTATGGTCTCATCCGCAACAAGAAGGAGGGACTGCTCCCGCTGATGGCGGTGAACGCCGTCGTGGACATCCTTATCGGTGTCCTTCTATTCCTGAATCCGGGATGGGTGGCCGGTTTCATCATCACCCTTATCGGTATCGTGCTGATCCTTTTCGGAGGATTGCAGCTGCTCGCCCTGGCCGGGACCATGTCGCTGCTCGGGACGGGTTTTGGCACGCTGATCCTGTCGGTCTGCGCCGTGGTCGGTGGAGCGTTCCTGCTCTTCAGCCCGTTCGGCGAGAGGATCATGGGCATCTGTGCGGGAAGTTTCCTGGTGCTCTACGGTGTGTCCGAATTGATCTCCTCCTGGCGGATCCGCAAGGCTAAGGAGGCGTACGAGATCCGCTTCAACACCCGTGAGGAGCCTCAGCCGGACCAGGACATCATCGAGACTTCGGGTCTGGACGACGCCAAGGAGGTTGACTACACAAAGGTGGACTAACGAATATGATCCCTCAGGAAACGGTACAGAAAATCCTTGACACCGCCCGGATTGAGGAGGTGATAGGCGACTTCGTGACTCTTCGCAGGCGCGGGGCCGACCTTTGGGCATGCTGTCCGTTCCACAACGAGAAGACTCCTTCATTCCACATCATCCCGTCGAAGGGACAGTACTACTGCTTCGGCTGCCACAAGGGAGGATCCGCCGTAGGGTTCATCATGGACTACGAGCATCTGTCCTACGTCGAGGCGCTGCGGTACCTCGCCAAGAAATACAACATCGAAGTGGTTGAGAAAGAGGAGACTGCGGAAGACATAGCGAACCGTCAGCGGAACGAGAGCCTTCTGCTTGTCTCTGAATATGCCGGCGATTTCTTCAAGGAGCAGCTTCGCTCCGGGGAGGGGCGGGCCGTGGGCCTTGAATATTTCCACTCCAGAGGTCTGGAGGATTCGACGATCGAGAAATACGGGCTTGGCTGGGCTCCGTCCAGCCGTCATGCGCTGACGGACGCCGCGAAGGCCGCCGGCTACAAGGACGAGTATCTCCTTGAGACGGGACTGTGCGCCGCCTACGATCCGGACAACAGGCTGCGCGACCGGTTCTACGACCGCGTGGTCTTCCCGATCCATTCCGTGAGCGGAAGGGTCATCGCCTTCGGAGCCAGGACGCTGAGATCCAAGGAGGAAGGCAAGCCCTACGCCAAGTACGTGAACTCCAAGGAGTCGGACATCTATGTAAAGAACAGGTCGCTGTACGGGATCTGGTTCGCCAAGAACGAGATGGCGCGCAAGGACAAGTGCTATCTCGTGGAAGGGTATCTGGATGTGCTTTCGATGCACCAGCTCGGTATCACCAATGTCGTGGCCTCCAGCGGCACGGCGTTGACGGAGGGGCAGATCGGCCTCATCAAGAGGTTCACGCAGAACGTGACGATCATGTACGACGGTGACTCCGCCGGCATACACGCCGCCCTCCGGGGGATAGACATGTTCCTGCGCGAGGGCATGAACGTGAAGGTCGTGCTGATCCCCGACGGGGATGATCCGGACTCATATTCAAGAAAGCACACTTTGGCCGAGGTTGAGGAATTTCTCGCGGGGGCCGAGATGGACTTCGTGGATTTCAAGTCCTCGCTGCTGATGAAGGACACGGCGCGTGATCCGCTCAAGCGGGCGGAGGTGATCAACGACATCGCCGACACCATCGCCGACATCCCGGATGCCGTGAAGAGGTCGGTCTATGTGGATTTCCTGAGCGACAAGTTCGAGATCAGAAGGGATGTCCTGGACGAGAGAATCAGCGTCACGCGCTCCAGGAGGCTCATCGAGGAGAAGAAGGCCGCCGACCGTGAGCGTGAGAGGCGCAGGAACCAGGAGGCAGCGCGGAATGATGACGCTTCGGACGACGCGGTCGCTCCGGTCGTTCAGACAGATCCGGCAGGTTCGGCCACCGGGACTCCCGGACGTTCCGGTCTTGACGCGCTCGTCGAGAACCGCATCATGGCCACCGCGGAGAAGGATCTGCTGAACTTCATCCTTACCTATGGCACCACGAGGCTGGAATTCCAGACCGACTCGGATTTTTATTCGGGTTCCGATGAGGATGCCCAGACAGTGTTCGACTTCATAGACCAGGCTCTGGAGGGAGACCGGTCGGGCTTTGTCAATCCGGTCTACAGAAAGACCTATGAGGCCTATTCAAAGGACTACTATGACGGGTACTCGCAGGAGGAGATCGTCAAGCATCTTATGGACGGGGAGGACAGGGATGTGGCGTATGTGGCGGCGCAGCTGTCCACGGACGAGAGGTATGAGCTTTCGGTGAAGAACCTGCGGCAGTCGATGATGTCCAAGGGCTCTTGGCTGACACTCTACGTCCCTAAGGCGATTCTGGTGTTCCAGCAGTGCCGTCTGGAGAACAGGGACAGCGAGCTTAAGGAGAGGCTGCGTGAGGCGCAGTCCGCCTCCGACGCTTCCCGGACGCTGGAGATAATGCAGGATATGCTCAAGGTGCAGAAGGCTTTGAAGGCCGTGAAGGTTAGATTGGGAAGAGAAAAATAATATTCAAGAATATGGAAAAGAAATTCAAGAGAACATTGGTGACGTGTGCGTTGCCTTATGCCAACGGGCCGGTTCACATCGGCCATCTTGCCGGGGTCTATGTGCCTGCGGACATCTATGTCAGGTACCTCAGGATGAGGGGGGAGGATGTGCTTTACATCTGCGGAAGCGACGAGCACGGAGTTCCGATCACCATCAAGGCCCGCAAGGAGGGTTGCACCCCTCAGGACATCGTAGACCGCTACCACAAGGTCATAAGGGATTCGTTTACCGGTCTGGGTATCAATTTCGACATCTATGGCCGCACGTCTTCGGAAGTCCACGAGAAGAACGCGTCCGAGTTTTTCCGCAAGCTGTACGACGAGGGCAAGTTCATCACCAAGGAATCCGAGCAGTACTACGATCCGGAGGCCAGACAGTTCCTCGCTGACCGCTACATCGTCGGCACCTGTCCTAAGTGTGGCAATCCGGACGCCTATGGAGATCAATGCGAGAAGTGCGGAAGCACGCTTAGCCCTGAGGAACTGATCAATCCGAAATCCAAGCTCAGCGGCGCCGAGCCTGTAAAGAAAAAGACCACTCACTGGTATCTTCCTCTGGATCAGTACGAGCCGTGGCTGCGTGATTGGATCCTTGAGCAGCACAAGGAGTGGAGGAGTACTGTCTACGGCCAGTGCAAGAGCTGGATTGACGGCGGTTTGCAGCCTCGCGCCGTGAGCCGTGACCTTGACTGGGGCGTTCCGGTTCCTGTCGAGGGAGCGGAGGGTAAGGTTCTCTATGTCTGGTTCGACGCTCCGATCGGGTACATCTCCAACACACAGGAACTTCTTCCCCAGTCTTGGGAGAAGTGGTGGAAGAGCGAAGACACCCGCCTCGTGCATTTCATCGGCAAGGACAACATTGTGTTCCACTGCATCGTGTTCCCGTCAATGCTCAAGGCCTACGGCGACGGCTACATCCTGCCGGACAACGTGCCGGCCAACGAGTTCCTCAACCTTGAGGGAGACAAGATCTCCACATCCAAGAACTGGGCGGTCTGGGCTCACGAGTATCTCCGCGATTTCCCTGGCAAACAGGATGTCATCAGATATGTCCTCACGGCCAACGCTCCGGAGACCAAGGACAATGATTTCAGCTGGAAGGATTTCCAGACACGCAACAACAGTGAGTTGGTGGCCATCTTCGGCAATTTTGTCAATCGCGCCATCGTGCTGACCCACAAATATTTCGAGGGGAAGGTTCCGGCTTGTGGCGAACTTCAGGATGTTGACAGGGAGGCTCTTGCCGAGATACCGGCGCTCAAGACCTCGCTTGAGAGAAACCTTGAGGGCTTCCATTTCCGCGAGGCGCTTAAGGATGCCATGTCGATCGCGCGTGTGGGCAACAAGTACATCTCCGACACCGAGCCTTGGAAGGTTGCCAAGACGGACATGGGGCGTTGCGCGACTATTCTTAACGTCAGTCTCCAGATCTGCGCCGACCTTGCCATCGCCTTCGAGCCGTTCACTCCGTTCGCCGCGGAGAAACTGCGTAGGATGCTGGGTGTCTGCCTTTGCGCCGGAATTGACCACAGGAAGGGCGAGCAGGAGACTGTCAACACCTACAAGGATGGTGAGGGTGTGGCTCTTCACACTGTGTCTGTCGCCGCGGAGCAGGAGTGTTCGGGCGTATGCCTTGGTTGGGATATTCTTGGCAATGAGAATATCCTTCCGGTGGGCCATGAGATCGGTGCCGCCGAGCTGTTGTTCGCCAAGATCGAGGACGAGGCCATCGATGCCCAGCTAGCACGCCTTGAAGCCATCCGTGCCGAGAGGGAGGCCGCGGAGAAGGCCGAGGCTGCGAAGAAGGTCGCTCCCCAGAAGGCTGAGTGCAGTTTCGGGGACTTCGAGAAGATGGACATCCGCACGGCCACGGTGCTGGCCGCCGAGCGTGTCCCTAAGACGGACAAGTTGCTGAAACTCAGCATAGACACGGGAATAGACAAGAGAACCATAGTCTCCGGTATCGCTGAATATTATTCTCCTGAGGAGATGGTCGGCAAGCAGATCTGCATCCTTGCCAACCTTCAGCCAAGGACGATCCGTGGCATCGAGTCCCGAGGCATGATCCTGATGGCCAGGCAGGGCGACGGCAAGATGAGGTTCATCACGCCTGCCGAGGCTTTGGTCAACGGCGCCGAGATCGGTTGATCAGCGCCGCATTGCCGCAAAAATGTTTGTGAGGATATTCGTTAATTATGAGAAGATTTTTTACTTTGCTGGCCGCCGCCGCTATTGCCGCGGGTTGCGCGCAGGCTCCGTCACTCACAAAGTCGGGGCTGGATCCGGAGAACTTCAAGGCTGAGCGTGACGGTGCGCGGACTGCCCTCTACACACTGACCAACAAGTCGGGTATGGAGGTGTGCGTCACCAATTTTGGTGGCAGGATCGTGTCCGTGATGGTGCCGGACAGGAACGGTGAGTTCAAGGATGTCGTCCTTGGCTTCGACAAGGTCACGGACTATTTCCCGGAGAACAACCAGACGGATTTCGGGGCTACCATCGGGCGTTACGCCAACCGCATCAACGGCGGAAGGTTTTCTTTGGACGACGTTGAGTATCAACTGCCTCAGAATAATTTCGGCCATTGCCTGCACGGAGGCCCGGACGGCTGGCAGTACAAGGTCTACAATGTGCTGGAGTCGGACTCCTCGCATCTGAAGCTGGAGATTGTCTCTCCTGACGGTGACGCGAACTTCCCCGGCACTGTGACCGCCGACGTGACCTTCACCCTCACTGAGGACAACGCGATCGACATCCGGTACTCCGCCACGACGGACGCGCCGACGATCATCAACATGACCAACCATTCGTACTTCAACCTGTCCGGAGATCCGGCAAACCATGCTGTGATAGAGGATTCGTTGTTCATCAACGCCTCGCGCTACACTCCGGTGGACTCCACATTCATGACCACCGGAGAGATCGCCCCCGTTGAGGGTACTCCGTTTGATTTCAGGAAGGCTAAGTTGATAGGTGAAGACATCGACTCTGACAATGAGCAGGTCCGCAACGGCCACGGCTTCGACCACAACTGGGTACTTGACACCCGAGGCGACGACACCGTCCTTGCTGCCGAGGTCTATTGTCCGGCGACCGGCATTGTCCTTAAGGAATATACCGACGAGCCCGGCGTGCAGATCTATGCCGGCAATTTCCTTGACGGCACCGTCACCGGCAAGAAGGGCGTTGTCTATGGCCACCGTACCGCCATCTGCCTTGAGTCCCAGAAGTACCCTGACACTCCGAACAAGCCGGAATGGCCGTCAGCGGTTCTTCGTCCGGGCGAGACCTACAGCAGTCACTGCATCTTTGCGTTCGGTGTCAGATAGTTTTCAGGAATATATCTGATCCTAATTAGTTTGGATCCATACAGCCGGAGAGGATTCCGGCGACCTGTGTTTAGCACCCTGTTATGGTAAATGGTCGCCAGAGTCCTCTCCGGCAGTGTTAATCGTGCTTGCTTCGGTTGTCGAGACTTTAGTAATATGAGTCCACTTGAAAAAGTCTTTTTTTGAAAAATATGTGCCACACAGGTACTTCCAACGGGGGTAAAAAGTGGCGAATGGTACTTTTTCAAGTGGACTCTAATATTAACGCTTACTTTAGTAATCCACAAAATCTGGGACGGTGATTTGGCCGCAAGTTACAAAACGCTTTCATAGTATTGTGTCTTATAAGTGGCTGTAGGCATTAATCGGCTGAAAATGTCAAAGCTTGGAGCACTCGATGTTCAACCTATGTGCCTCGGCGGTAGCTTCCAGTTGAGTTAAGGCTGAAGGCGTTTTGTAAAAATCAGTTTTTGGAGACTGTATACCCGTTGACTGACATGGAACGCGAGCGGTCGCCGAACAATTCCATACGGGGTGCGACACACGCGTTTTGTGAATATGGCGGCACACAAACCCGCCCTAAGCACGACCGGAAGCCTGCGGATATGCCGCCTGTGCTTTCCGGAGCCATAGGTGGCATACGACCGAGCCTCGCAACGGCGCGGGAGTTTGATTCTCGTAGAGTCGAACATACGATGTCATAGGTGGCATACGACTGAGCCTCGCAACGGCGCAGAAGCGTGACCGTATGCCGCTGTTTTGCAGAAATGGCTACACATACGTTTTGAAAAGGTAACAATTCAACTTTGTAAGGACCCCGGAGAGCCTCTAACCTGGATTTTTCAAGTTAGAAAAATTCAGAACAGAGGCTCTCCGGATTATTTAACATATTCTACAGGATCTGTGGCCGAGGTGTCTATGAAGACCGACGGGGCAGGTGGAATGAATGTACTATCGCCGAAGTCATGGAACCCCACGAATAGTCTTTCGCTGTTGCTTCCAAGACGAGTTTCCGACGCTGCGATTGACGGGAACGGTGATCGGCCATGCAGGTGTCCGTAATGCGGTTCGACGTTCCCAACACTGTGCAGAAAACAGACATCGGGAACAACAATCTGGCTGTAGGGCCGTCAGGCAGCCATGACTGTTCCAGCCAATTGCAAAGACGTGAGAGAACTCCTGGGGGTGACCAACCTTTCCCCTTATCGTTTGATTTGACCCCCCCCCCCCCAGACTGTCTTAAAAGTCTCGGCGAGAGTAGAAAAGTCTGTACCCCTATACAGGGGCGACAACGAATTTTCAATCCTCACTGGGGGTACTTTTACTTTTAAGACAGTCTCCCCCATACGGAATGATACTGGCGTTCTCTACAAAGATGACGGGAGATTTCACCCACGGCCATGTCGTGCAATTTCGCTTCTTCGCCGAATATCCCTACGACACCATGACTTTTTTATGTTGTTCTGTTAATCTCTCGGATTGATTTTTTCTGTGCATGTGTTTGATATTCTTAAAGTTTATTTTGACTGACTGAATCCATATACAATGCGAATCCGTTTAGGACCGGACAGGCGAACGCTTCTGTGATGTTGAGGCGGATTTTGGAGGTGGTGGTCTTGGCGACCGGGATGAGCCGGAGTGGCCGTCAGCCGTCCTCCGTCCGGGTGAGACCTACACCAGTCACTGCATCTTTGCGTTCGGCGTCAGATAAGACCTAAGGATTGTCAAAAAATTATCAATCTTCAGTAAAAGATTGCTATATTTAACCGTTTTGGTGATTGTTACATAATTACGAATAATTTTATTTTCCTACTGATTATATGAATAGAGGAGAAAATATATATCCCGTCGTAAAGCACAACAATAGTTCGGTGCTTGTTATTTCCATATTCATAGCTGTGTTCCTTTATATTCTTATGCCTTTTGGTATGGACAGATATGATGGAAATCGAATACTGTTTTCACTCGGATTCGGATTGTGTTCCTTTATTGTCTTGTTTTTCTTCAATAATGTTATCAAGAACAAGATAATAAGTAAAACTAGAAGATGGATGGTATATACAGAATTGTTTTATATTGTCTATCTTCTTGCTGCTGTTACTATATTTAATTATATATATGTCTCCTGCGTGATGTTTAAATTCAAATTCAGTCTGATCATCCTGCTGAAAATGACGTATTATACATTCTCATTCGGAATCATACCGTCTACGATTCTGTTTTTCGTGAAGTACAATAAATACCTTTCTTCGAGAATTCCTATCTCGAAGGATAAAGAGGAGACATTTATCGAAATATCAAGCGGTCTTTCTAATGCAAAGAAGGTGAAGATTCCGATAGATGAGTTCATATATGCTGAATCACAGAGAAATAATGTGATTGTCTATTATCTCCACGATGGTGAACTTGTCTCCAAATCCATTAGGATAACCATCACTAAAGTGGCCGAAAACATAAAGTCAACGAGACTGTTCAGATGTCACAAATCATTCATAATCAATCCTACTATGATTGAAAGTGTCAAAGGTAATTCGAACGGCTACAAAATCAAGATGAAAAACATTAATACACAGATTGTAGTTTCTCGTAACTATGTCAAAGAATTCGTGAAGATAATGCCTGTTTACGGCATTATTTAGGGATTCTTCTTTTTGAGTGCTTTTTCAACACTGTAGGCGAGAGAATTGATATTTTCGAAACTTTTATTGTTGAAATCTGAAGGGTCAATGTCATACTCTCCGATAAGTACTGAAGTTACTTCAAGCACAGCAAGAGAATTGTCGAAAATACCACTTTCATTAGCATTACCGAAGAAAGGAGTATCATCACCGATATCTTTCGGATCAATTTTGAGGTTCAGAGTTTCTACGATGATTTCTTTCAGTCTGTTTTTGAGTTCTTTTCTTTCCATAATTCTATATTTTAGTGTTTATATGATTTTTGATAAGACTATGCTTGCCATATTTCCACCAAATCCGAAGGAATTTGACAATACATTGTTTATTTCAAAATGTCTTCCATTAGAGAAAACGAAGTCAATCGTTTCTGACATCTGAAAAACTGAACCACTGTCGTATGCGTAAACCGTATTGTTTTTCATACTAAGAAGACAGATTATTACCTCTATGCTTCCTGCAGCGCCTAAGCAATGACCTGTAAGTCCTTTTGTAGAATTTACTGCGGTCTTCACTGACTTTCCTACAAGAAGTTTTTCCAGGCCGCATATTTCGGCTGTGTCATTTTTATATGTCCCGGTTCCGTGAGCGTTTATGTAGTCTATATCGTTTGGACTCAGTCCACTGTTATCAAGAGCTCTCTTCATACATTCGAAAGCATATTCACCATCAGGTTTTGGAGCAGTCGCATGATAGGCTTCATTCAAGATGCAGTAACCCTTTATTTCTCCAAATATATGTGCATTTCGACATATGGCTGATTCATATGATTCCAGAATCAATGAGGCGCAAGCATCTCCTAATGACATTCCATCCTTGTCTTCAGACAGAGGATTACATCTTCCTTTTGATAATGCCATTAATGCATTGAATCCAGAATAAGTAAGTTCTGTGAAGATATCTATTCCACCACATATAACTATATCCTCTTTATCGTTCAGAATCATATCGGCTGCTCTTCCTATAGAATTAGTTCCAGAAGCACAAGCAGTGGAAATAGAAGATACGATTCCGTTTATTCTGTATTTTGATGCTATTTCTCCTATCAATATAGGTGTCATATATTTCCCGAAGTTGAAGTCATCTTCATTATTTTTCTGAAGTTTTCTTATCCTTTTCATCACGACATAACTAGCACCAACGGAAGTGCCGTAACACAATCCGGTTCTATAATTGCTCAGAGAAGATATTTCTATACCGGCTGATTTCAAAGCTTCATCTATACTTCGGCAGACAATTGGAAACATTACCGAATTACTTTTGTCATAGGATTCACTATATAATGTGGAATCCATCAAAAAACCAGAATGATTCCTATAAAGTCTATGTTCAGTTGAAAACCTGTCAGTAGGTATGTTAAGGTATCTGGTGTTCCCCTTCGTTAGGTTTATTTCCATTTCTTTAATAGAGTTACCTAGCGAAGATATACATCCTATTCCAGTGATTACTACTCGTTTTTTCATATTAAGTTTCTTATGAAATACCACCATCAAGTATGACTTCCTGATTGATAAAATAGTCAGGGGCATCTTTGGCAAGGAATAAGACCATTTCTGCGGCTTCCTTTACAGTCCCCATACGTCCAGAAATACTGTTTAACATTCTTTGTGTGTAGTATTCTTCTGAAAGATCCTGTGTCATATCAGTTTGGATAAAGCCAGGGGCAAGACAGTTAATGATTATACCAGTCCCTTTGAGCTCCTTTGAGAGTGATTTGGAGAAGGCGACTATCGCTGCTTTAGATGCTGAATAAGCTGACATTCCTGGATTACCTTTAAGTCCTGAAAGAGAAGTGATATTCACTATTCGACCTGTTTTATTTCTGATCATTGTCGGAAGGATCTTTCTTGTGCAGTTGATGACACCACCGACATTGTTGACCATCACTCTCCACCAATCTGAAGATGATGTCATAAGGAAAGGCTTCGCAGTTCCTGTTATTCCTGCATTATTTATTAGAACATCTACATCTGAAAAAATTGTTTTATTGTTTCTGAACAAATCTGTGATTGCATCCTCGTCAGAAATATTACATTGGAAAGCATTTACATTGATACCATAAAAATCTTTTAAGTCCTTTACTATAGCTTCAGCTTTTTCAATGGATTTGTTGTAGATGAAACTGACTTTCGCTCCAGAATTAGCGAATCTATATACAAGTTCCTTTCCGATTCCATTGGAACCACCAGTAATCAAAGCGTGTTTCATATATTTTGGATTAAGATTTTAAAAGAAATAATGTATTAGAACCACCTTCTTGATACGTATTAGCAACTCCTAAAGAAATGGATTCCTCACTCATTTTTTTTGATAAAAGAGCAACACCAAGAATTGAACTGACTGATTTCATTTCCCCAGTCAAGTGTTTGTGACGAAATAGGTTTACTGTCTTATCCGACATAGTTCTCTTGATAATTGGCATTTCATATTCACGTACTTGAGCTTCAGAAAAACAAGCACTGGACCAACAGATAGATTCTTCTTTTTTAATATGATTCTTCAGATTCTGTATATTCCTATTCAATACCGCAGGGCTTCTTATTGAACTGTTATGGACATTCTCTCCATCAAAACTGACCGAGTAATCAACTATGGAGGCATAATGTTTTCCAATGCGTTTTTTCAGACTTTTTTCTGATTCAAGGACGATAAATGCAGCCCCTTCGCCAAGATAGAAACACTCTCCAAATCCGTCTCCGAAAAGCATTTTTTCAGAAAGAATATAATATTCGTTAAAACTTTCGATGGAACCGCAGATCACAATATCACACATACCCTTCTTTAAAAGGTCGAATCCATAGCACAGACTACATTCATTGAATAACAAGGAACTTGGACCACGTAGTTTGAATAGTCTGGAGATGTCTCCAAGAGCAGTATTTGCTACAGTTCGTGTAAATAGTATCGGACTTGTCTTATGAAGTCCTTGATAAATTAGTCTGTTAAGATATTCCTCAACGGCGATTGATGTACCAGCAGCCGTGTCTATTACCATTCCAATCGAACTTTGTTTTGGATAATTAGTCAACCTTGCATCTTCCAAAGCCTTCTTGCAAGCCAACATGCCGTAATACGAATACTTCATTGGAGGAAGAACATCCGTTAGTTGGAGTTCTTCCTTCAGTGATACCTCCTCTGGTTTGCCAAAACGTATTTTGCCGATACGTGAATCTATCCAATCAGACTTGATTCCGACAGCGATAGAAGATGTCTGAACATTCCCCCAAAGGGTATCGATCCCGTATCCTTTGTGTATATATGTACCTATACCGCTTATGTAGATGTTACTCATGACTTGTATAAATTGTTAATTCAGCCTTGCATACTTCCTCATCACCGACTTTTGCTACTGCGTAGAAGGTACTGAAATTCATAATTGAAAACTTTCTTGTAGCTTTGATTGAAATTGTTGAATCCATATCCACTTCTTTTAGAAAATATACGGATTTGGCACTTACCGCAACACCGGAAGACTGTACCATTTTTCCTGTATTACGCAAATTTCTCAGTCTGACTAAAACTCCACAAGCTTGGAACATCATTTCAAGAATTAAAGTTCCTGGTACTATCGGATGTCCGATGAAATGCCCATCGAAATAAAACCTTTCAGGATAGGAATTGTGCTCTACTATGGCGTAAGTATCAAAATCGGATTCTACAATACGATCAATAAGGAGCATTTTCCCCCTATGTGGAAGTACGTCTTGTGCTTTAAATGAGGTCATATCAATTATTTGACTCATATTTAATTTCTATAGGTATTATCATTTGTTCTTCTTCTGACGAGACAGCGGTGATTATATCATTATTTAACAGACAGAATACAGTAATCAGATTATCGTGGACAATTTTTTTGTGAATGTAGGATAAGATACTGGCATTGCCAGAATACTTCACAATGGATTCAAGTCTGGTCCATTCCTTGTAGAATGAAAAGCTGTCTCTTATATTTGAATTATAAAAATTATTAAAGATTGGTATTAGGGCGCTAGCCTTTCCAGCAACCATTCGTTCAGCATCGATTCCTATATTTTTTTGACTGACGGCACAAAATGTTCTTGTGTCAGAATAAGAGACACTCATAAAGCTGTCTCCAATAAATGGTTTACCTTCCGCATTATGTCTAAAGTTACGGACTCCCGAAGGTCCGAACAATATAAAGAGCATCTCAATGAGAGAAATCCTTCTCATCAATCTGGTCGAAGATGAATTCAATAATCTTTTTCTCTCTTTAGAATCGAGAAGAGAGATTAGATATTCGGATCTTTGTGATATTTTAGTATTTGTATAGTAAAGATTCATTTCTTTTATTTATATGTTTGTGACTGAAAATCAAGTAGTTCATAAATATAATCCTTTTCTGGAGATAGACTGAAGCATTTGGACAGAGTGTTTTCTATGTCTGGTTTATAGTCTTTGAGACCTCTGACGTAAATGCTCATTTTTAATCTATTCTCAATCTTTCTGATTCCGACTTTAGTGATGTGTATGTCCTTGAACAATTCTCTCTTTATTTCGATGAACCATATCAGTTTGGATTTTAAGAGTAGATAATCTCCGTCTCTGCCGAGATTATGATATTTTCCGTTTTCTCTGTATGTGACATCCTTGGTAATGAATATAGTCTTGTTTTTCTTGTTCAATATATTTCCGTTAATATAACCTAAAAAGAGACTCGGTGTCTTTACTTTGAGGAACCCGATGTCTTCTTTCCCTGTTAGTTTGGAATAAATAGGACTATTTTCAATATCAATATAGACACCGTCGTTACTGTTTCCGAGGTCGTATTCATTTTCATCTTCAACAATTTCTTTGGTGGCGACCCTTGGTCCAACTTCTGCGAATCCATAAGTTCCTATGATACGACAGTTGAATATTGACCTTAGCCTTGGGATATCCTCAGGAATAGCCTTGTCTCCACCTAGGGTAACATATTTAAGACTCAATGATTCTATCCTATCCTTATTGTAAAGCATCATAAGGCGCGCCAAAAGGGGTGTCAGGAAAATGCTGCTCACTGAATACTTTTCAATTAGAGCACTTATATGTATGACTCCGATTATTTTCGGTGCGAAGACGATAGTGCTTCCAACAAATATGTGTGATAGAAATTGTGCTATTAAACCATATGAATACTCCATCGGGAGTACAATCAAAGTCACATCTTCTTTTCTGATACCAAGTGCAGTGATATTTGATTGTATGTTCGCGATTGTCCCTTTTCTGCCGAGTAGGATTTTCTTCGCGATGTTGGAAGTTGTCTTTGAACTTGTGACAATCAACAAACTGTCGCCATTCCCTGTGAAGAAGGAGCCGTCCTTTTTTATATGAATATAAAACTTGTCAGAGAGTGTCGAAGACTCAGTTCCTTCAATACTTACACTCAGTGAAGTCGAAATGACTGCCTTATAGTTAATGTCGGACGCAGAAGGAAGAGAATCGTTTTCGATGATGTATGGAATCAAGTCGACATTAGTGCAGGCTACCCAAACGCATGCTATATCAATAGGAAATTCGAACTTGTATATGACCACAATGCTCTTTTCCGGAAGTTTCATTCTGATCAGATCTTTTGCGATAGAGGCCGCATTTTTTGCAAAGTGATCATATGAGATATCGACAGCTAAAGAGGTGTCGATTATTCTTGACTCGGCATTACGCTCAAGTGCAGATGAAAGTTCCGGGAAGCTCATTATTTAAGCATTTTTTCAATTAATTCCTTATAATCTTCATCATCAGAGGAATGTTCATATAGAAATTGGCGATCCTCATCTTGATGACTAGTAAACTTCACATTCGTTAGATTCTTCTCGACAAGGAACCGAATGATCCTTGCGGTCAGGCATTCTTTATCTATATATAGACTTTGCTGAATGAGAGTATTGTATTCCTTGATATATTGGATTTTTTGAAGTGTTCTTTTGGACTCCTTTGCAAGTGCTGCACAACAGTAGGCCTGATAGGCAGTAATATCTTCCTGTTTTAGGTAGTCTGATACGTTTTTTTCTGATAGAGTGTAGATCATTTTTTGTACAGTGATATCGTTTTTGAGAAGGCTCAAGAATAACATTTTTACGTGGTTCATAAGTGTTGTATTTTTTGTTTTTCCTAAAGTTGCGAAAACTAAAATTAATATAAAATAGTGCGGTGACACTTGACTATATAGCGAAACTTATAACTAGGCTCAGGTATGATATGCAAGTTGTGTGATGAAATGCTGAATAGTATGGAATGTAGTAAAATATCCTCTTTTTCAAGTTATATGTCAAAAGGTATTGAAAACACGAAAAAGACTTGATATACTTGCATCTGAACTCAATTAAACCTGTATTTGAATGATTGAATTCCATCATAAAACTTATTTCGTCGTAACTGTTGTGATCTTATTGATGAGCGGTTATGTGCGCTGTTATTCGCAGATTCCTTCTACAATCAGCGGTCAGGTCGTTGATACTTCCGACCAACCTATCGTGGGATGTAATGTCTTTATTAAAGGTACTATTGAGGGAGGATTTTCCGACATGGATGGAAAATTCAGTTTTACCACTACCTGTTATGGTAACGTCACTCTTATCGCAAGCTATATCGGGTTTGACCAGTACGAATATTCAGATAGTGTTTCTTGTATGGAGAATCTTAAGATCATCTTGAAGCAAAGGACCCAAAGCATAGACGAGGCTGTCATTACGGCCAGTAGTTTCATATTCGGTCGCACAGGGGACAAGATCAAAAAGTTAAACTCGCTTGATGTAGTGATGACCGGAAGTTCTAACGGAGACATTTATGCAGCCTTGAATTCTCTTCCTGGATCCCAGAAAGTCGGAGAGAACGGACGGCTTTATGTCCGTGGAGGAGACAGTGACGAAACTCAGACTTATATCAACAGGATGCACGTACTGGTTCCATATACCACAAATGCTGAGAACAGTGTCCAGAGAAGCCGCTTTTCACCTTTTCTTTTCAAGGGTATCAACTTCTCTTTAGGTGGCTATAATGTTGAATATGGTCAGGCTCTATCATCTGTACTGCCTATGGAGACCACTGATGTATCTATCAAAGACAAATTCGGAGTAAGTTTATCTCCTTTCAGTTTCAATGCCGGGGGGACTAAGTCTTCTGGTGTAAGAGCAATATCATTCAATGCCGACTATATGAATATGTTCTTTTATAATAAGTTATTCCCTGATAAATATAATTGGGAAAAACCTTATCAGAAAGCTTCGGTACAGGGGCAGTACAAGGCTGATGTCGGTGGAAGAAGCATCTTCAAGACGTATGCTGGCTACGATCTGACTAAATTTACCCAGAACGTTTCCGGTATGTCACCGAGACGATTGGATATGAGTGAGAATAACTTCTATGTCAATTCAACGATTACGACTAATTTTGCCGACAAATCCACATTCTTCATCGGAACAGCATACTCATTTGTAAACACCAAAATGACCGGAGCACTTTCTTCAGGAGACATATACGCCAACAAACGCCACGAACTGCACATCAAGACATCCTTCGACAAGACTTTCGGAAGAATATTTCGTATGTCAGTTGGAACGGAAAGTTTCCTGCGCAAGAGTCTCAAAGAGTATAGTATTACAAAAGACATAGATTCAAATGGTTATGATTTAAGTTATTATCTTCTGGCAGCCTACCAGAATTTCAGTTTGATGCCGATCAATCACGTATTATTCAATTTTTCACACAGACTTGAATATCTTTCCTCAAATAAAGATTACACCTATATGCCGAGACTTTCGGTCAGCTACTTGCCTATTTCCTGCCTACAGATGTCTTTGATATATGGTTTATTTAGCCAAACTCCCAAGGATGATGTGATGGCATATGACAGATTCTCCTTGTCGCAAGGTCTTTCCAGGCATATGATTGCCAGTCTTTCTTTCAAACATCCGAAAATATACTTACGTATAGAGCCATACTATAAGAAATATTCGAAGCTTCCTTTGTTGAGAGATGGTGATTACGTCTCAGAAGGACACGGGTGGAGCAAGGGTCTTGATGTCTATGTGGAAAGCACTTTGATACCGCATTTCAGAACAACAGTATCCTATTCATTGAATGACAACCGCAGACTATATATGGATTATCCGGAACTATCTGTACCTCAATATAGTACTAAACATAATTTCTCGGTTTCAGAAAAATATTTCATTGCACCTGTCAACACTTACATAGGGGTCTCATATTCATATGCAAGCGGAAGACCATACCATAATCCGAATCTAAGCGGTTATATGAACTCCGAAACCAAACCTTACGGAAGCCTTGATGTGAATGCATCGATACTTCTTGGACCACGTATAATCGTCTATACCTCCATATCTAATGTTTTAGGCAGAAGGAATGTTTATAACTATGTTTATTCCGGTACTCCGGACTCAAATGGACACTATTCCGGAGTGCCGGTCGTAGCCTCACGGGACCGTTTCGTTTATCTTGGAATATTTTTATCAATCAGTAATTCACATGCTTATGAAGTCTCTAATTTTTAATCTTACAATACTCCTGTTTATTATTTTACCCTCCCTTGCTTCTGTTGAAGACACGAATTATAACTTGACAGTTGATATAGTGAACATTGCAATGATAAAGGGAGAACTTTGCTTTGCCGTGTATAACGATGAAGCATCGTTTAAACAAAAGAAAAAGTCTGCAACAATGGTTATACCTGTCAAGAGATCAAGTGAACGTGTTTCTTTCCGTCTTCCTGCTGGTGAATATTCAGTTGTTGTTGTTCAAGATATTAACGGCAATAGGAAAATGGACTATTTTCTATCTCTTCCTATAGAACCATATGGAGTATCTAACAATCATCGGGGTTACCCTTCTTTTAGACAATCCAAATTCAAGTTAGATGAGAATAAATCAATAACAATTAAAATCAATAATTAAATGAACCAGTTATTATCAGCACTTATTTTAACTATGTGTTTATGTTCCTGTGGTGCTTTAGGAAATACCACAAAAACAGCACCGGCAGGAAGTTATGAGGAACTGATGACTTCTTCTATTTCTAAATGCGAGCAGAGTTCAAGACAGGACAAGTATTTTGAATGTATATCTGAACTAAAGAGAATAGAAGCTATGTTCCCTAATGGAAACTGGCTTACGGACTATTACATTGCCCTTTATGAAATTCAGGCTACGATAGGCAACAAAAATCCTGACAATGCTGCTCTGCTTCAGGACGCAAAGAATTATATTGATAAATTGAAGCTTGAGAAAGAGGCTGACCAGTCAGAGGTCAGTACAGTTGAAGGCTACTATTACTATGCGTTGATAGCTGCAAACCCTATTCAGAATGGGCGGTCATATTATGCATCTGTTCTTGATTCCTACAATAGAGCTCTTGTCATTAATTCTGACAATCCGAGAGCGCTTCTTCTTCTTCTGGCTTTCAAAATAAATATGGCAAAGTCTACGGGTCATCAGTTGGATGAAGATTTTTCATCTTTGATTGAGAAAATAGGTGTACTGCTTGATAAGGAAGACAAGAGGTCCATTATTCCTCATTGGGGAACAAATACATATGAATCACTAAAGAACATCATAAACAAGTACTGAAGAATATCCTGACTAACCGCGGAATGAAGGATTTCATTAATGTACTTCATTATTACCTAATTATTAATTATTTAAAACCATTCGCTATGTTTGATGAAATGAACATTGTCGAACTCGAGAACAGATTCGAGCCGGTAGTTGCCGCAGCTGCAACATCAGAAGCCTCAATTGAAATTGATACCGTCATCATCAATCTTTAGTTGAGTCAATCACTTCCCCTCTGGATCTTATCATCTTAGTATAAGGTTCAGAGGGGACCTTATCAAGATTACTATGATTAATGTCATCAACAGATATAACTATGAACTTGTTGTTCAGGGAGACCGACTCTTATTGTGCTTTAACCAAAAGTACTATCAAGTTGGCAGATCCGTCTTTGAGGTTCTTAAGGCATCCCGACAAGCGGAAACTATCGAGCAATTGTATTCCATTGTTGCTGATAAAGATATTTCGAACGATCAAGTCTCTGAAATCATAAAAGAAAAGATACTTCCTTTGTTTGAGTCTTCTTCGGGGGCTAATGCTTCATGTAGCCGACTTCCAGGAATGGAGAATTACTGGTGGACAACTCGCCTTTTGAAGGCAGATGTGGCAACAGAAATCGCTAAAATATTCACGCCCCTTTTCAAGGGTGCTTTCCCTTTCATATTCATTGCTATAACGGTGTTGAACTGTTTTGCGTGCCTTTGGATGTTCTCCAATTATTCTTCCACCCTTTTTCCTGCTGAGGAGACTCTCCAGATTATTATTGTCTATTTGCTTTTATCATTGATTCTATTTTGCCACGAGCTTGGACACATAGCGGCTTCTTCATCAGAGAAGCTTCGCCCAAAGGAAATCGGAGCAGGGCTATATTTCATAATGCCGATGATGTATGTTGATTTGACCGAGGCTTGGAGTTTGTCGAAGATGTCCAGAGTCAAAATTAATCTTGGTGGAATAACTACCCAAATGATTTTCAACATTGTCCTTATATTTATATTTCTGATTTGTGACGGGGCATTTCTAAGAGGAATCTTTTTCAAATTGACGACAGTTAATATAATTATTATTATTGTTAATCTTATTCCTTTTTTTAAGTTTGATGGGTATTGGATTCTTTCAGATTTAACTGATATTCCTAACCTGCTTAAGGAGTCTAACGGTCAAATAGTCCGTTTCTTCGTCAAGAAAAGCCCATTTAAGGTTAGACAAAATAGTTTTTCATTTTGGCAGAGACTTGTTCTCTCCATTTATTCTATCTTTCGTCTTATTTTTGTGTTTTTCATGATTTTGATGTTGTTTGCTGTTTCAGTCCAAGCTATTATCAAGTCGGTTGCGTTCTTCTCAAACATAGGAAATATTCAGTGGGATGTCAACACTGTGTTTATGGTTCTTAACAGGATTTTGGTGATGGGAATCTTGGCAGTAATTCTTTTCAAAATCTCAAAACCTTTTTTTCGACGACATCTTAATAACAAATGACAATGGATGAGTCTGGAATTCTTAAACTGGTTGATTCTGCCGTTGATGAAGTTGTCGGTTCCATTGTGGAGAGAGAGTTTCTTTCCGGAAACTTGAAGGCTTTTTGCTCAATGTCTTCCAATTTATTGAGACTGATGCCGCAAATTCCAATTAAGGAACATAGGACAATCTACCAGAAACTATTGAAACTAAAGATTTTGGAGAATACCCCACAGTTTCTCACAGCGGTGGACTGGAATCAATCCTTTATTGAAACAGAAGGCTCAATTGAACTTCTAAAACAGTCGTCTGTCATTATCTCTTTTCATTTAGGAGCATTTAGATCCTTTGAGATGCTTTTGGTGAGACACAATATCAATATCGTTTTCGTGGTTGATACATCTGTGTATGATATCGATTCTATCCGTAAAGTTCTTCTTTCAAATCTTGAGCTGTCAAAAACACTTTTTAAAGGGTCTTCTTCCCAAATGGAGGTTCTTGCTGCAGATAGTAGTGACACAGTAATCAGACTTCTTTCATTCATCCAAAAGGGATATTCAGTAGGTCTGTATGTTGATTGGAATTCGGGAATGAAAAATGAAGAACAAAATGTCAGTATTCCATTCTTAAATGAAACGATTTCTGTACGGCAAGGTCCAGCATACCTATCCTATTTCACTGGAATTCCGATACTTCCTATTACTTGCAGTATCAATGACAATTACGAAATTCGATGGAAAATTCATCAGGCAATCTTTCCTGACAAAATGAAACCAATAAATCAATATGCAGTTGAATCCCTATCTTACGTATTCGGCATCCTTGGTGATTTACTTCTATCATATTTTGATCAATGGCAAGGATGGTTACATATCCATAAGTATTTGATTAACATAGATACAACAGAGTTCTTTCCTTTATTTGAATATTCTACGGGGATGGCTCTTGAGGTCTCACCTTATGTCGGCTTATTCGTCCTTTCTGACAATAATTTCATAATGAATAGGTTGACTGGTAAAATCGTACGGGTAAACAGGAAAATCTATGAAAATCTCTCCACGACTGAAAACGAAGTGGTTAGTTTGGATTGTTCTGATGATGAGAAACGGCAGTTATATGAACTTGGAATTCTTGTACCTGCTGTGATGTTGTAATCGGAAAGGACGAATGCAGAATTAAGTAGCGGTGTCGAGACTCCCGTCTTTTCCCGAAAGCCGGAAGACTCGACCATCATCTGCCCCACCGCCCCACAGGGGCCATAACCGACTCCGCTCCCAAAGTGCAGCGCAACCCTTATCCCTCGAATCCGAAAGTCAAACATAATCGGAACTTAGTTGTGTAACAGTCGGCTGTCGCCGCCAGATTACACAACCCCGATTATGTTAACTGTCTCCTTCAGTGCGAGTTCGACCCTTCCACCTCCGAATCCGCTCCGTCGGGGCGGCTGGCGACATTGAACTCCCTTCAGGGGCCAACGGCCTCCAGGCCCGTCAGGGAGTTCAGGACTTCCAGCGTGAAGTGCGAGCGTGGTCCTGAAAGCAGTAACTTTGTTTCCGCAGATTTCAGAAAATTAGAACCACCCGATTTCAGAAAATAAGAGTCGTCAGGTGATTCGTGAAGAATGAGTTCTGCAGTGAGATTTTGAAAAAAAGAACATGGTTGTCTATTTTAGAAAAGCTTAAGGTCTGAAAACAGACAACCATGACACAGTTAAGTTTAATTTCAATTGTCACTATGTGGAGCAAAATTAATGAATTATCCCGAAAATCCCTTAGTCAGATGCAGATTGCGCTGAAGCTGGGCATCAGCAGGGACACGGTCCGTCGCTACCAGCGAATGAACGAGAAGGAGTTTGAGGGATTGATTTCCAGCGAAATCCTTCGCCGGAAACGCAAGTTGGAAGCCTTCGAAGGCTTCATCAAGCAGTTACTGCAGGACTGCCCTTTCTTGTCTGCAGCCCAGATCCATGATCGTCTGAAGGAGCATTTTCCTGAACTGCCGGAAGTGTCGGAGCGTACCGTGTACAATACGGTGCGTCTGGTTCGTGAACGGGAGGATTTACCCAAGGTGCAGGAATGCGGCCGGCAGATGTCCAAGGTTCCGGACTGCGAATACGGCGAGAAAGCCCAAGTGGACTTCGGCGAGAAAGTGCTGCGGACATCAAAGGGCAGCCAGGTGAAGGTGTATTTTATGGTAATGGTACTGCAACGGTCAAGGTATAAGTTCGTGTATTTTACAGAACACCCCATTCACCTCAAAGACAACAATCTATGCCCATCATCTGGCCTTCAACTACTTTGGCGGCATGCCTCGAAAAGTCATCTATGATCAGGACCGCAAGATGCTTGTAAGCGAGAATTTCGGTGACTATGTGATGACCGAAGAGTTCGCCAGATATGTCAACGCAGCAGGCTTTGAACCAGTCTTCTGCATGCCTTATGACCCGGCCAGCAAAGGCCAGTCGGAGGCAGTGGTCAAGTATGTGAAGAACAACTTCCTTGCGGGACGCACATATGTCAACATAGAGAGTCTCAACGACGAAGCCATCGGCTGGCTGTCCAGGACTGCAAACGCTAAGGTCAATAGCAGCACCAGACTCATTCCTGCGGAAGAGTTCAAGAAGGAGCAACCTATGCTTGCGCTTTACGTAGAAGAGATAGAGGAGCCGGAGATGGAAGCAAGGGAGTACTCTGTCCGCAAGGACAACACCTTGCTGTATCACAGCAACTTCTATAGTCTTCCACTCGGGACGTATACCGGCCAGGGGACCAAGGTGCTGGTCGTCAAGAACGTGGACAGCAATGAGTTGGAGATATATGAGCCTAAGGACTTCGGTCTGATAGCCAGGCACAAGATAAGCCCCTTTCGAGGTAAGTATATCAATAAGGACGAGCATGCCGGCAGCCGCAGCCGCGACATACTTGAATCCGAGCAGATACTGCACACCTTTTTCAATGAATGGACTGATGACAGCCTTTTATCATGCTTTCTGAAGGGGCTTCATGACAATAGGCCACGTTACTATCGCAAGAGTGTGACATCAATGGCATCGCTCTTGACCGATTATGACAAGACTACAGCACATACTCTTCTGGAGATGTTTGCGGAGTCAAAGGTATACAATGCCAATGTCATGCGAGAGATGGCTTTGCAATTGGCTGACAGGATGGGGAATCAGCCGAAAAGCAAACCGGTTGCGACGGATGCCGCATCACATATTGCCGACCTTGCTCCAGAGAAAGGTCTGTCGGCACTTATGGCGCCATTATAAACGGAGAGGAGGACAAGTGATGGAAGAGACAATGAAAATCAGCACCGAGGACATCTGGATATATGCCAAAGCTCTGCGTCTGAGCAACTTGAGGAACAACTGCGGAGATATAATCCACAAGACACAGATAGACAAACCCTCATATATGGACTTCATCATGAACATCCTTAAGGCAGAAACAGCGTCGCGTCAGCAGAACGACCTCGTGCGCAGAATGAGACAGGCAAAGTTGCCGCGTAACTGCGACCTGGACCGCTTCGACTTCAATCACAGTGCCGGCGTCACCAAACCTCAGTTGAAACAACTGCGGGAACTCGTTTGGCTTGACCAGATGTACAATCTCATCTTTATGGGCCCCGCCGGCACCGGCAAGACTTTCATGGCTGCTGGACTCGTTAGAGATGCCGTAATGAGGGGTTACAGGGCTCAGTTCCTGACAATGGATGGTCTCATAAACATATTAAGAATGAAGGATATGACATCTTCGGCAATGAGTGCTTACAGTGGAATACTCAAATGCAATCTCATAGTCATAGACGACATCATGCTTATGCCGATGAAAAAGGAGGAATCTGTCGCTTTCTTCAATCTGATAAACGCCATGCATGAGAAAGCATCCGTCATCATAACCACGAACAAAGCGCCTACCGAATGGGTGGAAGTTCTTCAGGATGAAGTACTTGCTACCGCTCTCCTAGATCGGCTTCTGTTCCATTGTGATGTTGTCAAACTCGTGGGATCGTCGTATCGTATGGAAAACCGCTCAGGCTTTCTGACTAAAAATATGGAGGATAGGTAAATGAAAAAGAAAAATCAAGAAGTTCTTCGTACGGCGCTGAATGAGTTCCAAGACGCATATCGCGTCTTTCTGGATGATGAGGTGAGAATGCAGGAGGCGGAAGAGAGGGGAATCCGTGGACAAGTCAGTCCGACCAGTCCATACTCATATCAGGAATGGCAGATAAAACTGGACATCCTCGAGATGACTGTTGAGCAAGTACTTCAGGACGAAAGATAGATGTTAAACCATAGACCTTAAGCGCCAAGCAGTGATGCGGCAGCGCGCTGCCGCATCACTGCTTTATCAATCACAATATGCAGAACCAGCTTTCCGAAATCTGCAGAAATTAATTTTTCTGAAAATTGTTGGTCGAATACTTGCTTTTTACACACAAAAACTATTGAGTAGTGTCCTGAATGCCAATGCCCAAAAAATCAAGGTCGATAGTCAACTTGACAGCGTCTGGACTCCAGAGGGGGATGCGTGGTTCATGGCGGGATACAAGGATCAGATGGTGTCGTACTGTGTGGGATACAAAAATGGGAAGCGACAGGATTTCATCAAGGTCATAAGGCCTAAATGATGATGACGTTGAGATTGTCAGCCATCCTTCGTCCGAGTGAAACCTACACCAGCCACTGCGTCTTCGCCTTCAGTGTGAGATAAATATAGGTTGCCGGTCAACCGAGAGGTGTCATGGTCCTCTTGGTTGACTAGCTTACAGTTTCCGGATGACATTGAGGCCGTCGCGGAGGGGGAGGAGAACGGACTCTACACGGGGGTCGTTGACTATGAGGTCATTGAAGGCGACGATGCCTTGGGTCTGCTTGTCTTGCGGGACGGGATCCTGCCAGAGTTTGCCGTCCCAGAGGACATCGTCGGCCAGGATCAGGCCGCCTGGCCTCACAAGATCGAAGACCAGATTGTAGTAGGTGACATATTCACGTTTGTTGGCATCCATGTAGACAATGTCGTAAGGGCCTTCCAGTGTGGAAAGGGTCTCTCGGGCGTCGCCGATGTGCAGGGTGATCTTGTCCGCCACCCCGGCCCTTGACCAGCCTTCGCGCATCAGATCCTCAAGCTCGTCGTTGATCTCAAGGGTGTCGATGTGGCCGTCCTCCGGAAGTCCGTAGGCCATGCAGGTGGCGGAATAGCCGGTGAACGCGCCGATCTCAAGGATGCGTTTCGCCTTCGAGATCTCCACCAGCATTGTCAGCAGGCGACCCTGAACCGCCCCCGAAAGCATCCGGGGGTAGTTCGTGTGGATGTTGGTCTGTTTCTCGATCCAGTCCAGGGTCTCGCTCTGGCGTGAGGAATGTTCTCTAAGATATTTATCTGCCGGAGATTCCATCTGTCTATAGAATGTTGGATTGATCCCTGACCGTGTCCAGGTACAGGGCGAAGCCGTTGAGGACAGGACAGGCGTAGGAGCCTGTGATGTTGAGACGGACTTTCGAGGTGGTGGTCTCGGCGATCGGAATGATCCGCTTGTGGCCGATGGTCGTCTCGGACGCGATCTCTGTCCATGAGCCGTCGCCGTTCATGGCCTCCACCGTGAACGACTTGATCCTCTGGCCTAAAGGAATATATTCCTGAAGCTGGATGAGGTTGAAAGTCTTCTTTCCTCCGAGGTCGATGGCTATGGTGGCCTCCGTCACGTCGTCCGGAGCTGCCCAGAAGGAGTCATAGTCCTCATTCAGAATGTTTTGCGCCTTGAAGGAACGGCCTCTGACAACGCTTGCCTCCGCCTTTGCTCCTTTCGTGAGATTGTCTTTGAAGATCTCGTCGAGGGCTGAGCGGAACTCCATGAGTCTTGTGGAATCGACCGCGTTGAAGCGTCCGGTCGTGTCCGGCGGGACGTTCAGAAGCATCAGGGAGTTCCGGCCGACGCTCTCGTAGTAGATCCGGAGCAGATCGTCCACGGATTTCACCTTGTCGTTCTCGCTCTCCCTCCAGAACCAGCCCGGTCGGATGGACACATCGGCCTCTGCCGGGATCCACTTGGCTCCCAGAGCGTTGCCGCAATTCAGGGTGTCCTGGAGCGGGCCGTCGGATCCTGAGCCGAAGCCTTCGACATCGAGTCTTCCCCAGCAAGTCCTGCCGGCGGATCCCCTCTCGTTGCCCACCCAGCGGCAGCCTGGGCCGATGTTGCTGAATATCACTGCGTCCGGCTGGAGCCTTTGGACTGTGCCGTTGAACAAAGGCCAGTCATATTCCTGCTTTTTCCCGTTGGGACCCTCGCCGTTGGCACCGTCGAACCACTGCTCGAAGATCTCTCCGTAGCTGCCGAGGGCGCTTTCAAGGGTCTTGGCGTAGATGTTATTGTACTCTGGTGTTCCGTAGGTCGGATCGTTCCTGTCCCAAGGGGAGATGTAGACTCCGAATTTGATTCCGTCCTTGGCACAGGCCTCGGACAGTTCCTTAAGCACGTCGCCCTTTCCGTCCTTCCATGGACTCTTCGCCACGGTGTGCTCGCAGACAGGGTTCGGCCACAGACAGAAACCGTCGTGATGCTTTCCGGTGATTATCATGCCCTTAAAACCGGCTGCCTTGGCGATGGATGTCCACTGGCCGCAGTCCAGGTCAGTCGGGTTGAACACATCCTCGGCTTCTGTACCGAGTCCCCACTCCCTTCCGGTGAAGGTGTTCGGCCCGAAATGAACGAACATATTCAATTCCATTTTTTGCCATTCGAGTTGCTGCTCGGTCGGAGTCGGCCCGAAAGGATCAGGCGGCAGATTGGTTCCATTGTCGCAGGAGGCGGCAGCGGCCACGGCCAAAGTTGCTGCAAAAAGTGTCAAACGGTTCATTTTCAAATGTTTTAAGGTTTATAAGAATATTAGTGATGAGGTTTGTTCAGGGTTGAAGATCTTGACTGCCGCGTCGCGGATCTCCTCGGCGGAAACAGCGTCAATGGACTCCCGGTTCTGACGGTCTGTGAATATGGTCCCGAAGGAAACCAGACTCTTTCCCATTGACAGGCACTGGGTTTCGCCATTGTCGGAACTGATGGCCAGCTGCCCGAGAAGCTGCTTTTTCGCCGCCTTGAGCTTGACGGGGGAATATTCCTCCTCCTGTAGCCGGCGGATCACTTTCCACACAGCGTCCACGCATTTCTCAAGGTTGCATCTCTCGCATCCGAGGCTGATGGTCATGATGCCGGTCTCGGTGTACTGTGAGTAGGATGACTCCACGCCGTAGACCCATCCGTTTTTCTCACGCAGCAGGCTGTTCAACAAGGAGTTGGATGCCGGTCCGCCGATGATGTTGTTCAGCAGGATGGTGGCGAAGCGCCCTTTGCTGTCGAAGATGGACGGAGCAAGGCCTCCCAGCACGGCGTTGACCTCGTGGTTCTTCTTCTCCACGGTCTGGTTGAATGCCTTTGTCCCGGGGATCGGCGTGACCGTCCTTTCGCCGTGTCCCGTGAAGGCTTTGTCAAACGCCTTTCCGGATAGTTTGAGGACGCTGTCCTCCATCTTCCTCTCCTCGATGTCGGCGACGACGGCCAGAGCCATGTTCGAAGGAATAAAATGCTCCTTGGTGAACTGCCTGAGCTCTCTGCCGCTGATCTTTCTCACGCTTGCCGCCGTGCCCAGGATCGGCCTCCCGAGCGGATGACCTGCGAAAAGTGTCTCCTCGAATCTGTCGTAGACATCATCGGCGGGGGAGTCCTTGTACGACTTGATCTCATCGATCACCACGCCTTTTTCCACGGCGATCTCCTCTTCCGGGAAGGTGGGGCAGGTGGCGAGCTCAAGAAGCAGCGACACCGCCTTGCCCAGATCCTCTTTGAGGACGGTGGAATGGATCACGATCTCCTCCTTGGTCGTGAAGGCGTTGAGCTCGCCTCCGAGTTTGTCGAGGTAGCCGTTGATGACCCGGGAACTCTTGCGTTCGGTTCCTTTGAACAACGTGTGTTCCGTGAAATGTGCTATCCCGTTGTGGAAGTCACCTTCATCCCTCGTCCCGCATTTGATTGTCAACGAGCAGTAGCCCACGGAGTTTCCGCTCCTCTTGACCGCATAGGCCAGCCCTTGCCCGGTTGTTCCTATGATCATTATTTCCTGAGCGATTTGATGGCCTTGAGGTCGCTGGTGAGGAATCCCTTGCCGCTCTTGGCGTTGATCTTGTGCTTTTTGAAGTAGTACAGCTCATCGTTGTCCGAGCCGATCAGCATCTTGTAGCAGATCGAACCGTTGACAGGCTCCGACGGGGCCACCACATAGCTTATCACGGTGTTGAAGGTGCCTTCCGAGAAGATCTCGTCGACCTCGTCTTCATTGTCGTTGATGATCATGTCCACGTCAAGTGACCTCTTGGTCTGCTCGTCAACCTGGGGAGCCAGATCTTCGGACCAGAAGAATATTCTTTTGATCCTGAGCTTCTTGGTGTTCTTTGCCCCGATGCTGGAATAGGCCTTCATCTCTGTGTCCGTGAGTTCGACGGCGTGGTTCTGGATGATCTTCAGGAAGGCCGGCAGCATGACGAACTCCCGTCCGGACGGATCTTCCGAAGGACGGAAAGGGAATGACACGACTTCGAACATGTCGTTGATGGATTTGTCCGCCCCGTCTCCGCCCTTCACCAAGGTCAGCATGTCGATCCCCGGTTCGGACTCCCTGCGGAACTGCCCTTTTACAATCATGAGGAAATAGAAGTTGTTGTTGCCCTTGAGGCTTTGAAACTCCTCATTGGAGCAGAATTCGTACGGGGAGACCGTCCATGTGGCGGCCACGCTTTCCTTCAGGGCTTCGTCCATGAAGTCGTCTCCGGTCAGGACCACTTTCGTGATCTTGGACGTGAAATCCTTGAGTTTCTCCCTTCTTGTCGTGATCTGCACCTGTCCGAAGATCTCGGTGGTGACCAACGTTCCGGCAATGGCCAGGACGAGTATTTTAAAGAATCTTTTCATGTCGTTTATTTGTTAAAATGTTCTCTACTTCGTGCCTTACGACACAAATGTACAAAATATTGCGTAAATTTGCCTTACAAAACTTGGCGCGGACAACCACTCTCCAAGGATTGTGCCTTATGTCAGACTACATCGTATCAGCGAGAAAATATCGTCCTGACTCTTTTGAGACCTTGATCGGTCAGGACAACATAGCCCAGACCCTGAAAAATTCCATAATCAGAGGCAAGCTGGCCCACGCCTATCTTTTCTGCGGCCCGCGCGGAGTGGGTAAGACGACCACGGCCAGAATATTCGCGAAAGCCATCAATTGCTCCAATCCTTCGCCGGAGATGGATCCGTGCGGCGAGTGCGAGTCCTGCCGCTCTTTTCAGGAAGGCAGATCCTATTGTATTCATGAATTGGACGCCGCCTCCAACAATGGCGTGGATGACATAAAGAACCTGATGGACCAGGTGCAGATTCCGCCTCAGGTCGGAAAGTACAGCGTGTACATTATCGATGAGGTCCACATGCTGTCTACCGCTGCGTTCAACGCCTTCCTTAAGACTCTTGAGGAACCGCCGGCACATGCGATATTCATCCTCGCCACGACGGAGAAGCACAAGATTCTTCCGACCATCCTGTCGCGTTGCCAGACCTACGATTTCAACCGCATCTCGGTTCCGGACATCGTGGCCAACCTCAAGATGATAGCGGGGAAGGAGGGTGTGAATATAGACGATGAGTCATTGCATGTGATAGCGCAGAAGGCCGACGGGGCCATGCGTGACGCGCTTACGATCTTTGACCAGACGGTGGCGTTCTGCGGAACGGACGTGAGGTACGAGGAGGTCCTGAAGAACCTCAATGTGCTTGACTATGACTATAGTTTCAATCTGGTGGACGCTTTTCTGGCGGGGGATTACGGAACGGCCTTGCTCAAGTTTGACGAGATTCTCTCCAAAGGGTTCAACGCGCTACATTTCTGCGCGGCGCTGAGTTCTCATTTCAGGGATCTGATGGTGACGAAGAACGGTGGTCTCGGAGCCTTGCTGGAGTTGCCGGATTCACTGAAGGCGAGATATGAGGAGCAGGCTTCCCGATGCTCGCTTAAGTTTCTGTACGATGCTCTTTCCATCACTTCGGCTTGCGAGGCCGGCTACAAGCAGGCTGTGAATCCGAGGTTGCATATTGAGTTTGCCTTGATGAAGCTCAGTTTCCTTATGAAGGCTCCGGACGCGGTTTCTGTGAAGGCTTCTGTCGGGGTGGCAGATGCCGCCGGCGGTTCGTCAGACTTCCGCGCTTCGCACTCCATCCCGTCACCTGCAAAGCAGACGACACCCGTTCACGAGGCCACTGGCGGCCACGGTCTGACTGATCCGCAGTCGGTGTCCGCCGCACGGGAACCGGAATCTGAACAGGTCGCTGAGCCTGTCGGTGTGACTGCTGAAAAAAGCGCGGCGACAGCTGAGGGCGCATCGGTGTCCGCTGCGGAGGAGGCTCCGGCTCCGAGGGCGAGAAGAAAGCCGGCCAAGACCGGCGCGTCCCTTTCCCTAAGCTCTATCATTGAGGAGGAAGAGAACAGTAAGAAAGCGGTCAAGGAGACTGTGCAGGTCGCGGATGTGATGCCGGAGGACGCAGCTGTCCTGGAGGCCTGGAAGAGGGTTCCTGAAGAATATGCATCAAGTCCAAGGCTTGCCAACACCCTTCAGAACGCCGAAGTCTCCATCGAGACCAAGGACGGCTACAAGGAGTTGCTGTTCAAGGTAAGCAACACCTCGCAGGAGAAATGGATCCGGGAGAACCGGCTGATGATTCTGGAAGGAAATTTGCGGAAGAAACTCGGCTCCTCCAGAATCCGCCTTGAAGTGGGTGTCATTCCTGCCGAAGAGACCGGCGCGCAGCCCTACACCGACCAGGAGAAAGCCACAGTCCTGATGGGACAGAACGAAGAGGTCCAGAATCTTGTCAAGGACTTTGGACTTGAGACAAAATAGTGATTGCTAATAAGATAGAAAGATGAAACTTCGTTGCGAGAACCTCGTTAAGAAATATGGCATCAGAACCGTCGTCAAAGGCGTTTCGATGGAGATCAATCAAGGAGAGATCGTCGGATTCCTCGGCCCTAACGGAGCCGGAAAGACCACAAGCTTCTACATGATCACCGGGCAGATCGTCCCGAACGCCGGACGTGTCTTCCTTGACGACGAGGACATTACAGAGCTTCCTATGTACAAGAGGGCTCAGAAAGGTGTGGGATACCTGCCTCAGGAGGCCTCGGTGTTCCGCAAGATGTCAGTGGAGGACAACATCATGTCGGTGATGGAGATGTCTGACATGCCGAAGGCCGAAAGGCAGGAGAGGCTTGAGGATCTTATCAACGAGTTCAATCTCTCGAAGGTCCGCAAGAGTCTTGGCATACAGCTTTCCGGAGGCGAGCGCCGCCGCTGCGAGATCGCCAGGGCCTTGGCCATTGATCCGAAATTCATTCTTTTGGATGAGCCGTTCGCCGGCGTGGATCCGATCGCCGTGGAGGACATCCAGTTCATCATCGCCAAACTCAAGTACAAGGACATCGGTGTCATCATCACAGACCACAATGTCGGTGAGACGCTTGCGATCACCGACCGTGCCTATCTCCTTTATGAAGGCACCATCCTCCAGCAGGGTACGCCGGAATCCCTTGCCGCGGACGAGGATGTGCGCACCAAGTACTTGGGTTCGGGTTTTGTCTTGAAGAAATCCGTCTCCGTCGAAAGGGCCAAGGCCGAGCATGCCGCGTTGGAGGCTGCCAGATTGGCCAGGGCCGCTGCTTCAGAAGTTCAAGGCTGAGTCCGTAGCGGAAATCGGGCAGGATTTACTGCATTGTCCACTCGGCTCCGTCTTTCGTGTCTTTCACTGTGATTCCCAGAGCTTTGAGGTGGTCGCGGATGGCGTCGCTGGCCGCCCAGTCCTTCGCCGCCTTGGCCTTGGCGCGTTCCTCAAGCACCATGTCCATCAGTCCGGAGACAATCTCCTGACCTTTGCCGGATTCGGCGGCGGACTCGTCCTTCAGGCCGAGGACACCGAACACGATGTCATCAAAAAGCTGCGTCAGAGTCTCCAAATCACCCTTGCTCAGTTTTAGTTCTCCAGCCTTGGCGGAGTTGACAAGGCGTACCGCGTCGAAGATGTGCGACAGTGCGATCGGCGTGTTGATGTCGTCACAAAGCGCCTCATAGACAGCGTCAAACAACTTTTTGACCTCTTCGGAAGTGGCCGTGCATGTGTCGGGAGCCGTGGCGGTGATGAACTCACCGTACTGCATGGTGTCCACGGGACTTCCCTCGGTGCCCTTGGCGGTGTCGGCGATCCCGGCCGCCGAAGCCAGCGTCCGGAGATCCTTCGCGGCCTGCATAACCCTCTTCAGGCCTTTCTCGGCGGCCTGCAGTGCCTCGTTGCTGAAATCCAGCGTGCTGCGGTAGTGCGCCTGGAGGATGAAGAAGCGGACGGTCATCGGGGAATATGCCTGCGCGAGTTTCTCGTGCTGTCCGCTGAACAGCTGCGGCAGGGTGATGAAATTGCCCAGGGACTTGCCCATTTTCTGGCCGTTGATCGTGATCATGTTGTTGTGGACCCAGTAGTGGACACCCTGTGTGTGGCGGCTGGCCACATTCTGGGCGATCTCGCACTCGTGGTGAGGGAACATCAGATCCATTCCGCCGCCGTGGATGTCGAACTCGTTGCCGAGGTATTTCTCACCCATCACGGAGCACTCCAGGTGCCATCCCGGGAAGCCCTCGCTCCAAGGACTCGGCCAGTGCATTATGTGTTCCGGTTCGGCCTTCTTCCAAAGGGCGAAATCGTACGGAGCCTTCTTGTCGCTCTGTCCGTCAAGTGTGCGTGTTCCTTCACGGGTGTCGTCCAGAGTGCGCCCGGAAAGGATTCCGTAGTGGTGATCCTTGTTGTATTTCTCCACGTCAAAGTACACGGATCCGTTGGAGATGTAGGCGTAGCCTGCGTCCAGAATCTTCTTGACGGTCTCGATCTGCTCGATGATGTGTCCCGAGGCTCTCGGCTCGATGGATGGCGGCGCCACGTTCAGCAGGCGCATCGCCTCGTGGTAGCGGAACGTGTAGGTCTGCACAACCTCCATAGGCTCAAGCTGTTCCAGCCTTGCCTTCTTGGAGATCTTGTCCTCTCCCTCGTCGGCGTCGTGCTCAAGGTGTCCCACGTCGGTGATATTCCGCACGTAGCGGACCTTGTAGCCAAGATGCCTGAGCAGTTTGAAAAGCACATCGTAGGTCACTCCCGGACGGGCGTGTCCGAGGTGAGCCTCTCCGTAGACCGTAGGCCCGCAGACGTACATTCCCACGTGTCCCGGCTGTATCGGCTTGAAAAGCTCTTTCGTTCGAGTAAGAGTATTTGTCAGAAATAAAGGTCTCATATTCAGAAATATTAATGTTATTTTACCGCTCTTGCGTAGAGTTCGTACGCCACTCCGAAGTTTATGCTCCATGCGTTGCATGGTGAAGGCAGACTGGTTCTGGCCGCATATAGCCTGAACCTGATATTGGATTCGGCGTAAACTTTATCGTATGACAGTCTGGTGTAGTACCTTCTGATTTTCCAGTCGAAATCAACACCGGCCAGCATTCTGAATCCAGCCATCTCCTCGTTCTTTTTGCCTTCGGCGGCATCATCGTTGAATCTGTCAATGAATCCGACTCCGATTCCGGCCATCGGGGTAATGGTGACCCTTTTGTTGTCGATTACCGCATAACCGAATGTCTGGTTGATGCTTCCGCCGTTGAAACCGTCTCCTTCCCTCCAGTTGTAGTCTGCTTTTGAGTAAGGGAAATCTTTCTTGTAATCCCCTCCGATGCCAAGCAGCCCGTCAAGGTTAAACCTGAAACGTGACAGGGACATCTCAAAACCCCACGTCATTCCTCCCAGAGGTGTGAGATAGTCGGTGCTTTGGCCGAAGAAGAACTCGCTGCCTATTCCGACTCTGACACCTAATCCGAACTTCCGGAAGCGGATGTCTGGTTCTGAGTCTATGAGGACATATTCATCAAGCGCCTTGCTGATTCTGGAACGGTACTGATTGACCACTGTGGTGTCCTGCCCCATTCTGGATGCGGCTTTGAACTCGTTGAGGGCGTTCGTGCCGACGTTGTTGTAGAAGTTTGCAAGAGTCAGGAAGTTCGTGCTTGAGGTGTCAGCCTCGTTTTGGAACTTCCTGCGCGTGAGTTCGATGATGTCAAAGGAGACCTGCATGTACTTCAGTGTCGCCGGAGTGTCGTAACCGGTTCTTATCCAAGAGTTCACATTGTCCATGTAGGCTTCCGTGGCGTCTCTGTGGTACACGAGGTTGCCGTATCTCTTTTTCTCGACGTTCCATCTGATGCCGTAGGTGAGCAGACAGGATTCATTGTCGTTGATAGTCCACATGTCCCGTACCAGAAAATCCTGTAGAGTCAGGGGACCCTCATCCCACTTGCGGATGCTGGACTGGTAGTCCTGTGCCTTCAATGCAAATGTGGATGCGGCCAGAACGCAGATGGTTACAAGAATATGTCGGCTCATTTTAAGCATATTTCAAAAGTCAGGTTCAACTTTTGCCGGTCAGACGCTCGTAGACCGTCCTGTAGGCTTCGCCGACATGGCCGTTGTCCTTGCGGAAGCGGTCCTTGTCGAGGCGGTCTCCCGTGGCGATGTCCCAGAAGCGGGCGCTGTCCGGAGTGATGTCGTCGCTCATCACGAGACTGCCGTCACAGAGGTGACCGAACTCTATCTTGAAGTCCACCAGCGTGATACCGATCTCCTTGAAGACCGGGGTCAGGATGCTGTTGACCTGCTTTGTCAATGAATATATCCGTTCAAGTTCTTCCTTGCTCACGAGGCCGAGGGCGACGGCGTGGTAGTCGTTGATGATCGGGTCGCAGAGGATGTCCGACTTGTAGCAGAGGTCGTAGACCGGCTCCTTCGGGATGATACCTTCCTCCAGTCCCAGTCTCTGTGCCATCGAGCCGGCGATCACATTCCTGACGATCACCTCCATCGGGATCACTTGTGATTTCCAGCAAAGCTGCTCAGTGTCAGAGATCTGCTCGATGAAGTGCGTGGGCACACCTCCCTTCTGCAGCAGTCTGGAGATCTCGCAGGAGATTCCGTTGCAGTAGACACCCTTGTCCTTGATCACCGCCTTCTTGATCTTGTTGAACGCCGTGATCTCATCCGTGAAATGTATGATCACCTTCTGCGGGTCATCCGTCTCGAAGATCTTGATGGACACCCCATCGTGAATTATATTCCTCTTCATTTATTATATAATATATTCTTTTGCCGCGGTTGCCATATGTCGCTTCAGCGACCGACGCTCCGCGCCCTGTACGGGTAAAGGGTCGCCGAAGCGACATATGGCAACCGCTCTCCATGCCTTGTACGTGTAAAGGTATCGCTGAAGCGACATATGGCAACCGCTTTCCGCGCCTTCTACTATGCAGCTTCAGCAAAATAACTACCCGATAAAATACCTGACGGCGTTCTCGAACAGTGGTTGCTCGAGGTCGGCCTCTATGTTCTTCAACAGGTTCCTCTCGTACCTCTCGCTGTGACCCATCTTTCCGAGTATCTGCCCGTTGCGGCTGATGATGCCCTCGATGGCGTAGTAAGATCCGTTCGGATTGTAAGGCGACTCCATCGTAGGATCGTCCGTCAGCGGATCAACGTACTGGAACGCCACCTGCCCGTTGGCGAACAACTCACGCGCGAGTTCCTCGCTGACCACAAACTTGCCCTCGCCGTGGCTTACAGGGATAGTATATTCATCACCGATTGCCATCCCTCTCAGCCAAGGAGAGTTCGTGGATGCCACACGGGTCGTCACCATCTGGGAGATGTGCCTGTTGATGTCGTTGCGGAACAGGGTAGGAGAGTCCTTCGTCACCTTGCCGAGTTCCCCGTAAGGCAGCAGACCCGACTTCACAAGCGCCTGGAAACCATTGCATATTCCTAAAATCAGACCACCACGGGACAGCAGTCCCTCGATCGCCTCCGCGATGTCCTTGTTGTTCAGTACGTTCGCTATGAACTTGCCGCTTCCGTCCGGCTCGTCACCGGCGGAGAAGCCACCGCTGAGCATCAGGATCTGGCACTCGTCGATGTTCTTCTTCATCTGGGCGATTGACTCGAACACATCCTTGTCCGAAAGGTTGCGGAACACGGAAGTGCGGATCTCGGCTCCCGCCTTGCGGAAAGCTTTCGCCGAATCGTAGTCGCAGTTTGTGCCCGGGAACACAGGAAGGTAGGCGATAACCTTATCGACCTTCGGTCCCTTATATTCAAGATCCGCCTTCTTTGCCTTGAACGGCTTCACACCCTCCATGCCCTTAGGCAGCAGCCTCTTGAAGTCTGGCTTGCTGACTGCGGGGTAAACCTTCTCGAAGAGCGACGCGTTGAAATCCATCATCTCGAAGATGGAAAGTTTGGTCCCGTTCACACGGACGTTGCCGTCCTCACCGGAAGTTACGGTGCCGATCTCGACCGCGTTCTCGAAATCAAGCGCGCTGCCGTCGGTCTCCACCACGATGGAACCGTAGCTCAGATTGAACAGATCGTCCTCCGGAAGGTTCACGTCGAATCCGAAAGCGTTGCCGAAACTCATCTTGCAGAGCGCCTCGGCGACTCCGCCGAAACCTACTGCCCAGCCGGCCACGATCGTGCCGTCCTCTATCTTTTCCTGAATATGATTCCAGTTCCTCTTGAGCTGCTCCGTGTCAGGCATCTTGTTGGCGAGAGGCGTATGCTTCACAAGGTAGAGGCGGTCTCCCTCCCATTTGAGTTCCGGAGAGATCACATTGTCGGCCTTTACCGGAGTGATGCCGAACGCTATAAGTGTTGGCGGAACGTGGATAGTGCCGTTCTCTGTCTCGAATGATCCGCTCATAGAATCCTTTCCTCCGATGGAGGCGAGCCCGAGTTCATTCTGCATCTTCAGCGCCCCGAGCAGAGCCGCGGTCGGCTTGCCCCAGACCTTCGGGTCGGCGGTCATCCTCTCGAAATATTCCTGGCAGGAGAATCTCATCGTCTCCCAATGGCCGCCGGCGGCGACGACCTTGCTGCATGCCTCGATGAATGAATATGCCGCACCGTGGTACGGACTCCATTCGCAGAGGTCAGGGTTGAAGCCGAACGCCATCATGCTGGCGGTGTCGGTGTAGCCTTTCACCGGAAGCTTCTGGACGGAGACCTGCGTCTCTGTGGCCTGAAGCTCTCCTCCGAACGGCATCAGCACGGTTGACCGCCCTATGGTGGAGTCAAACATCTCTATGAGGCCTTTCTGGCATGTCACGTTAGGATCCTGCAGGTTGGCGAACATCCTCTCTTTCAGGTTCTTGCCCGGAACGTCGCGGAAGAACGGATCCCTGTCCTCGACCGCACCGATCGTGGCCTTTGACCAGTGCTTGGCACCGGCGCTGTCGATGAAGGCGCGGCTCAGATCCACGACCACCTTGTCGCCGTAGAACATCCTCATCCTGGCGGTGTCCGTGACCTCGGCCACGTGTGTCACCTCGATGTTCTCGCTGTGGCAAAGAGCCTTGAACTCCTCCTCGTCCTTGGCTTCCACTACGACTGCCATCCTTTCCTGGGACTCGCTGATGGCCAGTTCCGTGGAGTTCATTCCGCTGTATTTGACCGGAACACGGTCGAGGTAGATGTCCAGACCGTCGGCAAGCTCACCGATGGCGACGCTCACCCCGCCGGCTCCGAAGTCGTTGGACTTCTTGATCAGCCTTGTGGCTTCCGGCCTTCTGAAAAGCCTCTCCAACTTTCTCTCCTCCGGAGCGTTACCCTTCTGGACCTCACTTCCGCAAGTCTCAAGGGACTCCTCTGTGTGTTCCTTTGAGGAACCTGTCGCACCGCCGATTCCGTCGCGTCCGGTGCGTCCGCCGATCATCAGCACGACATCCCCGGCCTTAGGGCTTTCCCTTCTCACGTCCCCGGCCTTCACCGCTCCGACAACCGCTCCGACCTCCATTCTCTTGGCCGTGTAGCCCTCGTGGTAGATCTCGCGGACGTGGGTTGTCGCAAGACCGATCTGATTGCCGTAGGAGGAATATCCCTGGGCGGCCTTCCTGGTGATGACCTTCTGCGGGAGCTTGCCCGGAAGTGTCTCGCTGACAGGTTTGTAGATGTCGCCGGCACCGGTGACACGCATTGCCTGATAGACATAGGAGCGTCCTGAGAGCGGATCCCTGATGGCTCCGCCCAGGCAGGTGGCGGCCCCGCCGAACGGCTCGATCTCCGTAGGGTGGTTGTGGGTCTCGTTCTTGAACATCAGCAGCCATCTCTCGGTCTGCCCGTCCACATCCACATCTATGAATATGCTGCACGCATTGTTCTCCTCGCTGACCTCCAAGTCATCCAGCAAACCGTTCTTCCTGAGGTATTTCGCCCCGATTGTGGCCATATCCATCAGGTTCAGTCCCTTCTTCTCGCGGCCTGTCTCCGAGCGCATCCTCAGGTACAGGGCCATCGTCCCGTCGATGTCCTCCTTGATGAAGGAATCCTCCACGTCGATGCTTTCCAATTCCGTTGTGAATGTCGTGTGGCGGCAGTGGTCGCTCCAGTAGGTGTCCAGAATCCTGAGTTCGGTCTCGTTCGGATCCCTGCCTTCCTCGGTGAAATATTTCACAACCTCGGCGAGGTCGTCGGCGTTCATCGCAAGGCCCATCTTTTTGCAATATGCTTTCAGATCGTCCCCGCTCATATTCCTGAATCCCTCCAGCACGGGAACCGGCTTGACCGCCGCGTGTTCCGTGTCGGCCAGTTTGCTCAGGTCTTTCGCGCGGGACTCCACCGGATTGATGTAGTAGTGGCGAATCTTCTCAAGCGTCTCCTCGGAGGCGTCGGAGTCCACGATCAGAAGTTTGGAACTCTTTATGCTGATCCGCGCCGTGGGATCGATCAGGTGCACGCAGTCCACAGCCGAGGCCGCCCTCTGGTCGAACTGGCCCGGCAGGTACTCGACAGCGATGTACTTCGCTCCGTCCAGATCGATCGAATCTGTGACAGAGTCGGTCACAATCTCTCCGAAGACGCTGTAGCGGCTCTTCTCCAGAAGCTCCGGCGTGAATCCGAACAAGTCATAAACATTAAGCAGCCGAAGCGTTTTCAGCTCCAGCTGCAGGTTCTCGTTGAGTTCCCCCAGGAGGCTCTTTGCCTCCACCTGGAACTCCGGGTGTTTCTCCACGAAAATGCGGTAATCGGACATCTTGCAAGTTTTATATAAGACCAACGCAAAGTTAACCTTTTCGGGTCACATTTACAAAATATTAGTAACGTGAAAAAAAATAACCTGCCTCAGATTAGGAGAAGATTTTCGAGGATAGATCTATTTTCGAAGAAGGAGTGTGCCGGTGGCACATGACTGATGAGAAAACAGATATAGACCGAAAAGATTCCTTAAGATGAGGCAGGTTATTTTTTGAAGGTTACTTAGTCGAGCCAATGGGAGAAGAATCGCCAGATCTCGGAGCAGGTGTCCATGTCCTTGTCGGACCAGGAGTGGTCGCCGCCTTCGACTTTGTAGAGCCAGACTTCGGTTGGCCTGCCGCCTTTCACAGCCGGCTTGCCGGCCTTGAACTGATAGAGAGTGACCTGGTTGCGGCCTTCACGGCGTGGAAGTTCGGTGACATATTCCTCCGTGCAGCCGTTGACGGTGATGATCCTGCCGACCGCCACCGGCACGGGAATGTACGCTCCCCAGCCGCCTTTGTTCTCCGGGTCGCCGAGCCATTCGGAGATGCGGTCCTGGGTGCCGTGGACCTCCATGAAAGGAAGCGGATGCTTGTAGGAATATTCCGTCTCCATCCAACTAAATTGCAGTCCGGCGATAGAGGCCATCGCCTTGAAGGCCTTCGGGGCGCGCATCGCGATCAGGTAGATGATGTCGCCGCCGTTGGACATTCCGGTCAGGAATGTGTTTTTGGCGCTGAGGCTGAACCTCTTCTGCAACTCTTTGGAGAGCGCGATGATGAATTTGACATCATCCGTCCTCATGCCCTCCTGGGACGGGTAGCGCACGTTCCAGCCCGGCTTGCCTTTCGGATCCTTTATTCCCTGAGGGTAGCAGACGGCAAACCCGTTCCTGTCGGCGACATCCATCATTGCTTTCTTGCCATTCTGGGCCGAGCCGCCGTAGCCGTGCAGGACGATCACAAGCGGGGCTCCTGCCTTGAGTCCTTCAGGGCGGTAGAGGTAATATTCCCGTTCAAGTCCCTGGTTCTTCATCGTGTAGCGTTCGCACCGCTCCTTGACAGAATATTCTTTGGCAGGGCTTTCGCTGGTAGCTACTGACGGTTTCTGGTCTTGACGGGCCGCGGCGGGAGGAGTCAGACTTGGCGAGACAAGGTTCATGACGGTCAGGAAGACCGCGATAATCGTAGAGGATAACATGTTGATTGACGGTGATTTTGATAATTCAAGAGGGTGGTGAAAAATCTCTGTTTCAGCCACCCTCATAGTCTTTATTTAGTTACTTCAGCCTCGCCGACTATTTGTTCTCGGCGGCCTCTACGGCCTTGAAATAGCGGTAGGAGTTGACTTTAAGCTCGCCGGCGGCAGGCTCGTCAAGCACAACGGTGCCGAACTCGTGGAGCTGGAGGGCCGACAAGGTCACATAGTGGCTTACACAGCCCTCTATGGCCTCTCTGACCACCCTTGCCTTCTTGCTTCCGAAGGCGAGGATGAGAACCTCCTTGGCGCTGCAGACAGTGGCTACACCCACTGACATCGCGCGTTTTGGCACCAGGTTGACATCACCTCCGAAGAAGCGGGAGTTGACCTCGATCGTGTCCTGGGTAAGGGTCACCACCCTTGTCCTGGAGTTGATGGAGGAGAACGGCTCGTTGAAGGCGAGATGGCCGTCTTCGCCGACTCCGCCGAGGAACAGATCGATGCCGCCAGCCTCTATGATGGCTTTCTCGTAGTCCTCGCACTCTTTGTCGAGGTCGGCGGCGTTGCCGTTGAGGATGTGGATGTTGCCGGCAGGAATGTCAATCTTGTCGAAAAGGTTCCTGTGCATGAAGCTGTGATAGCTCTCAGGATGATTCTCCGGAATCCCGACATATTCATCCATGTTGAAGGTGATGACATTCTTGAACGAGATCTCTCCGGCGGCGCACATTCTGGCGAGCTCCGCATAGGTGTCCAGAGGGGTTGAGCCGGTCGGCAGACCGAGTACGAAAGGCTTGTCGGTCTTCTCGGCCTTGGCCTTGATCGCGGCGGCGATGTGATGTGCCGCCCAGAGGGAACCCTCTTTCTTAGTGTCTCTGATGATGACTTTCATGATTGATGCAGTTTATAAAAAATATTCTTTACTCTTGCTTTCTTGCTTTATTGAATATGTCACCGTGGGTGAGGTGACATATTCATGGATGATTGGTTATTTCAGCCGCAGGAAGACCTCGATGGCCTGGTACTCAGCCATTCCGAGTTCGTCGTAAAGCCTTGCGGTGTTCTGCGTGCGCTCCTCGGCCCTCTGCCAGAACTCCCTCGGGTCATCGCCAGGGAACGGCACGATGTCCTTCTGGGAAAGGTGGCGGAAGATCGCGTGGCGCTTCTCGATCAACTCGTCCGGGCTGATCGGAACTGCCATGTCCACTCTCCAGAGCTCCCACTCCATCCAGGCGCCTCTGTAGAGCCAGATGGTGGTGTCGTTCAGCCAGTCGTTGCCCTCCTCCTTGAGCTGCTCGATGGCCTCAAGCGCGGCCTCCGTGCAGACCCTGTGCGTTCCGTGAGGGTCGGCGAGGTCACCTGCCATGTAGATCTGGTCAGGGTGGATCCTGACGATCAGCTCCTTGATAATGTCAAGGTCTTTCTGTGTGCGAGGCAGTTTCGTCACTCCGCCAGACTCGTAGAACGGCAGGTTGAGGAAGTGGACGTTGGTCTTGTCGTTGAGGCCGAAGCTTCTGTCCGCTCCTCTGGCCTCGCTGCGGCGGATGGCCGCCTTGATGGCGAGAAGCTCCTTAGGCTCAGGCTCACCAGGCTTCTTTGAGTCGATGATTTTCTTTACCTCGTCGAACTTGTCTCCGAATCCAAGCTGGTAGGCGGCGTCCATATGCTGAAGCACAACGTCATCGTGCACTGCCAGGTCACCGGAGGTCTCGTAGGCCACGTGCACGTCGTGTCCCTGATGCACGAGACGGATGAATGTGCCTCCCATGGAGATCACGTCATCGTCCGGGTGAGGGGAGAAAATCAGGACCTTCTTAGGGAACGGAGTTGACTTGACAGGTCTTGTGGTGTCATCGGCATTCGGCTTTCCGCCCGGCCATCCTGAGATGGTGTGCTGGAACTCGTTGAACACGTCAATGTTGATCTTGTCAAACGGTCCGTAGAGATCGATGAGATCGCCGAGGAAGTTCTCCAGATAGTCCTGCTGCGTGAGCTTGAGAATAGGCTTGTGAACCTTTTGGCAGAGCCACACCACGGCTTTCCGGATCAGTTTCGGAGTCCATTCGCAAGGACCGACCTTCCAAGGGGCCACCGATCTTGTCAGAAGGGAGGCGGACATCTCGTCTGTGAAGAAGGAGATGTTGTTGTGGCTCTGGAGCCATGAGGCCGGGCAAGAGGAGTCGATGTCCTCCTCGACGATTTTATGTACGATCTTGGCCTTGTCCTCACCCCACGCCATAAGAATGATCCTGCGGGCGCTCATCATCGTCCCGATGCCCATCGTGATGGCGGCCTTAGGGGTCACGGCGATGTCGCCGTTGAAGTTATGGGCCTGTCTCTTTCTTGAGATGTAGGAGAGCGGCACGGTGCGCGTCACGCTCTTCTCGGTGGAGCCGGCCTCGTTGAAGCCGACCTGTCCGCCTTCTCCCACGCCGATCACCAGCAGGTCAATGCCTCTGGCGATTCTGTCGAACTCGGCGCAGTAGTCGGAAATCTCCTCCTTGGAGACTGATCCGTCAGGAATATGAATGTTCTCCTTCCTGACATCGACCTGGTCAAGAAACTCGTCGTGGAGTCTGTGGTTACGGCTTTGGATGGAGTCGCTGCCGCAAGGGTAGTACTCGTCGATCGAGAACACCTCGACATTGGCGAAGGAGACTTTGCCTTCCTTGAATTGTCTGGTGAGATTGCTGTAGAGGGAAATCGGGGTCCTGCCTGTGGTAAGACCGAGTTTGAAAGGACGCGGAAGCGCCGCTTTCTCGTGATCCTTGATGGCTTTGACAACGATGTCGGCCACACGGTCGCTGCCGATTGCAGCGTCGTCAAAAATCTCGGTGTTGATCTTCTCGAAGGAGTGGAGAATGCCCTTAGGCAGGTTCTCCTCGATCAGTCCACCGTCCTTTGGTAAAGAAAAGTGTCTCATCTCTTTGAGCTTAAAGTTTCGTTAATATGATATGTTTCGTTGTCCGTTCCCGGACCAAAGCTCTATGTCATTCTCCGCAAGTCGGACGGTCGCGGATCCCGTGCCAGATACTACAAACCTTGGTGGCTGCCGGCTTAAAACGTACAAAGATAATCAGTTTTCCTCATAAGCCGAATAGATTTTCCCGAAAAAATGATGCGCGGAGAATCAGAGCGCAGACACCTTTTGTCTATCTGATCAGGAAGACCGTTCCTTCTGTGCCGTAAAATGTCCGGCAAGCAAGCATATCGCCGGACAAGTCACATCAACGGTTTGTCCGGCGGTTTGTCCGGCGGTTTGTCCGGCCAAACGGCTTTCCACCGGATAAGATGCATCGACAGCGGTGTTTATCCGGTATAAGTCTTTTTTGCCGGACATGAGGAAGTTCACGTTTTTTTCGCGTAAGCTATTGTTGAATGTTTTGGAATATCGGAGGAAATTCAGTAACTTTGCAGACCTTTGAAGCGGAAGTGCAGCGGAAGTGCGAAGTTTCCATCCAAAGGAAAGTCTACATGAATATGCCCGAATGGCGGAATTGGTAGACGCGTTGGACTCAAAATCCAATGTCCCTTAAAGACGTGCCGGTTCGAGCCCGGCTTTGGGCACCCTACTGAAGTCTCCCTCGTTTTTGGGAGACTTCTTCTTTTTTTTGTCAGATTCAACCTTACGTCTTTTGCCCAGTACCTTGGTTCATGGGTAAAAGTATGTGTTTAGGCATATATTTTCTGTAGTCTGAAGAGAA